>Ga0209091_10000034_pt1 | contig 127604 bp, 120 predicted proteins | sample ArcticOcean_MG_C_6_FD_187438 | JGI IMG/M metagenome (GOLD analysis project Ga0209091, IMG submission 187438) | Marine microbial communities from western Arctic Ocean - ArcticOcean_MG_CB8_128 (SPAdes) (version 2) | ecosystem: Environmental > Aquatic > Marine > Oceanic | place: Arctic Ocean...
TCTTAGCCACAGGGACCTTCTTAGCCGTCGCTTTCTTAGCCACAGGGGCCTTCTTAGCCACAGGGGCCTTCTTAGCCACAGGGGCCTTCTTAGCCACAGGGGCCTTCTTAGCCGTCGCTTTTTTATTTTTCACTGCTCTAGTCATAACTCCCTACCCAAGTAATTGGGAACTCAAAAGGTGACGCATTATATGGCTAGACGGACACAAAACAACTCTCAAACCAACAGGAAACTGAAGAAGACGCTCTCAGCGCCGCAACACGATACGCTAGCTAATCGCATTGGCTGCCTAGGATCAACAATGAGTGACTCTTCAGATTCTCCTTATCCACAAGTTCCGAATCGGCCGGATTTTCCGGCTATCGAAGAGCGTGTCCTCGCGCTTTGGGACAAAAATAAAAGTTTTGAAGAATCGGTGGCTAACAGATCATCTGATAACGAATACGTCTTCTATGACGGCCCCCCCTTTGCCAACGGACTTCCGCACCATGGCCATCTGCTAACTGGCTTCGTTAAAGACGTAGTGCCTCGTTATCAAACTATGCGTGGAAAAAAAGTTGAACGAAGATTCGGCTGGGATTGCCATGGCCTCCCTGCAGAGATGGAGACTGAACAAGAACTGAACGTCAGTGGGCGAGCTGCTATCACTGAATACGGAATAGAAAACTTCAACGCTCAATGCCGTCAATCAGTGCTGCGTTACACTAACGAATGGGAAGAAACCGTAACTCGCCAGGCTCGTTGGGTAGATTTCAATAATGACTACAAAACAATGGACTTGTCCTACATGGAATCAGTCATGTGGGCATTTAAGCAGCTTTGGGACAAAGGTCTTATCTATGAGGCCTTTCGCGTCATGCCCTATTCGTGGGGGGCAGAAACACCGCTCTCCAACTTTGAAATTCGCCTTGATGACTCGACAAGACCAAGGCAAGATCCAGCTGTAACGGTAGGTTTCGAACTCGAAAGTCCTCTTTTTGGCTATGAATCAATTCAAGTCCTGGCTTGGACTACTACCCCTTGGACATTACCGTCGAATTTAGCGCTAGCAGTAGGACCTAGTATTGATTACTCGATCATCTCCAGTAACAATAATAACTATCTCATTGGAACCGAGGCACTTCCAAAGTACGAAGTTGAGCTAGGGGATTACTCAGTTCTCAAAACTGCAAAGGGCTCTGAACTCGTAGGGCTCCGATACAAGCCAATATTCTCATTCTTTGCGGAACGAAATGATGCCTTTCGGATCCTTTCAGCTGATTTTATTGATACGGCAGAAGGCACTGGCGTTGTGCACATGGCACCAGGATTCGGAGAGGACGATCAGCTTGTCTGCGAATCGAATGGCATACCAATAGGGTCTGTCGTTCCAGTTGATGACAAAGGATGTTTCACCGATGACGTTACTGACTGGGCTGGCCTAAACGTTTTTGATGCAAACCCAGAAATCATTAAGGAACTAAAAAATAGAAACCTCATACTTCGACACGAAACTTACGAACACAATTACCCACACTGCTGGAGAACAGACACTCCAATTATCTATAAAGCGATTTCATCGTGGTACGTAAAGGTCACCGATATACGAGATCGACTCCAAGACATAAATCAAGAAATCAATTGGGTCCCAAACCATGTCAAGGACGGCCGTTTCGGACAGTGGCTGGCAGGTGCAAGAGATTGGTCAATTAGCAGAAACAGATTTTGGGGATCTCCAATTCCAATATGGATGAGTGACGACCCAAATTATCCGCGCACAGACGTGTACGGGAGCCTTGATGAAATTGAAAGAGATTTTGGCACTAGACCAGTTGATTTACACCGACCGTACATAGATGACTTAACACGACCCAACCCTGATGACCCAACGGGCAACAGCATCATGCGCAGGGTTCCTGAGGTACTAGATTGTTGGTTCGAATCAGGCTCAATGCCTTTCGCTCAGGTCCATTACCCGTTCGAGAACAAAGAGTGGTTTGAAGACCATTTCCCCGCAGATTTCATTGTTGAATACATCAATCAAACACGAGGTTGGTTTTACACACTGCATGTTCTAGCCGGAGCGTTGTTTGACAAGCCCGCTTTTCAAAACGTTATCTGCCATGGGATTTTACTTGCAGAAGATGGCAACAAGCTATCTAAACGACTCCGGAACTATACGGAGCCATCTCAAATTTTTGATCGCCAAGGCTCAGACGCTCTGAGATGGTATCTCATGTCAACGAACATAGTCAGAGGCGGCGATACTCGCATTTCTGATAGCGGTATAGATGACGTAACTCGTCAAGTGCTGATACCTATCTGGAATGCCTACTCATTTTTCACCTTATACGCCAATGTAGATAACTATAAGGCCTCGAATCGCGTCGACTCCCCTAATGTTCTAGATAGGTATCTACTTGCCAAAACGCGCAATCTAGTGGAGCAAACCACTGCGGCGCTTGATGCATATGACTTACCCGGGGCAGCTTCTGAGATACAATCCTTCATTGATGCCCTGAACAACTGGTACATTCGCCGAAGTCGCGACAGATTTTGGGGTACCGGCAAGGAACAACCTGCTATAGGCGATCCAGATGCGTATGACACTTTATATACGGTACTAACTACTCTTGCTCTAGTGTCTGCTCCATTTCTTCCGATGATCATGGAAGAAATATATGGCGGCCTCACAGGTGGGAAAAGCGTTCATCTAGAAGACTGGCCAGACCCGCAACATCTTCCTGCCGATAATGCGCTCGTTGTAAACATGGACAAACTCCGCGATGCTGCTTCAACCGGATTACGGCTGCGAGAAGACGCTGGGTTGCGAGTTCGACTTCCACTCAATACCGCTACTGTGGCTGGCAAAGGCGCTGAGGATCTGTCAGAGATCAGCAGCCTCCTGGCCGAAGAAATTAACGTTCGCCGAATTATTTTGACCAATGAGATAAGCGACCACGCTTCGATGATCCTTAAACCCAATGGCGAGATGTTAGGCCCAAGGTTAGGTAAAAATGTTCAGAAGGTTTTCCAGGCAGCGAAACAAGGAAAATGGAGTCGATCGGACACCGGAGTCGTAACAATTGCCGACGAATCTTTGCAACTCGGTGAATATGAGTTGCTTCTTGAACCGGTGGATTCAGGAACGACGGCTGCTTTAAAGACAAACGATGTGGTCGTGATCTTGGATGTAAACGTAACTCCGGAACTTCATGCTGAAGGCGCTGCCAGAGATCTCATACGGAGCATCCAACAGGCGAGGAAGGACAACGACCTCAATGTCACAGACCGGATTCGCGTTGAGATCAGATGGAGCCCTGACAACCTCGTCGACATTAGAACTCATGCAGATACGATTTCTGCGGCCGTTCTAGCTGATTCTTTGAACTGGCTGCCAGGTGATCTGGAACCATCAATTACGATTAAAAAAACTATCTGACAGTAATTTACTCTTCTTCTTTTTGCTCTGAGCTTTTAGCAATTAATTCAGCGAAGAAAGGGTCCTCCACTTGCGCTTCCTGAACTGGCTCAGTTTCAGAAAGAGATTTTTCAGCCTCTGAGTCATCAGTATCCTCATCTTGAGAAACACCACTAATGACTGGAACTTCATCGGAGTTTACACTTTGTGAGATAGCTCGATCTTTTGGAGAAATTCCCGATATCACAGGTTCCTCTTCTCGAGGAGTGTTCGACTCCCCGCCGAGATCTCGAGCAATGTCTCCAAGCGCACTTCGCCTGCTCTCAATGAGTCCCGCTAGTTGTTCTGCTTCCTTACGGCGATCAGAAGCCCTAATTTCAAGCTCCTGTAGTTCTGATTCAAGTTCCAATCGACGGGAACCCTCCATCTCGACCGCAGCTTGACCAGCTTCAGCCACAACAATATCTACTAGAAGGTCAGCAACCTGGTCTCGTGTCGCCGCTATCACATCATCTACAGCACCCGCAGCAGCAGAACGCGTTAGCTGAATAAGCTCAGCCATACGTTGACTCTCAACAGAAGCTGGGGTCAACGCGACAACTGGTCCTTGCGTTCTCGATATAGCCGTATCATCTCCACTCAGCGCTATTTGCGGAGCCGCTGAACCGACAATAACACTGTTACGTTCAAGCTCAGTAATTCGAGAGCTAACGTCCTCAAGGCGGTCTTGGAGGTCAGTAAGCCCCATAGCGACTCGTAATAAAAAGTCATTAACTGCGGTTCTATCGTATCCGCGAAACTTTTCGGGAAACTGTTGCGTCTCGAGTAAACGGGGGGTCAACTTCATGATTTCATCATAGTAATCAATTCAAACCCGTGAAGCGGTTTATTGGACCTACCCACATTGAAGAATTCTTCCCATCAAAACTGTTTGAATCATAATCAGCACGATAATTGGTGAAAGGTCCAGCGACATACCGCCAAGACGCAACGGCGGCAGCGCCCGTCTTAGAGGGCCCATGACAGGTTCCGTTATCCGAATTAGAATCGCGCCTACTGTTGCTACAGGACTGTTTCCGGCAATCGGAATCCAACTAAAAATAATTCGCCCAAAGATCGCCAAGACAAATAAGTTACAAATGGTACATAGAATACTGATCACAAAGTTCCAAAACAATAAGGGCTTACGCCTAAAACACGGATTAATTAATAATGTAGCCCACGCTCTTGAAGGCGTTGACGTTCTTCCTCAGCAAGACTCACGTTAGATGGGGCAAGTAGGTAAACCTGATCGGCTACTTTTTCCATATTTCCGTTGAGCGCATAACAGAGACCACTCGTAAAGTCGATTAGCCGGCGAGCAAGATCACGATCGGCTGCTTGAAGGTTGATTATTACTGGTTGATCGGCTTTGAACCGGTCGGCAACTTGCTGGGCCTCATTGAATGAGCGCGGAGCGATCACATGAGGTTTAGCACTAGAAATCGGAATCGTCCGAACCGATCCCGTTGCTGTAATACCAGCCGCAGGTAAGTTACTTCTTTGCCCGTCATCGTAGTCCGTACTCGAGTTATCAGAGCTATTATTTCTGGGGCCGGTTACCACCGTAACTGCACCTTCTCCCCTTTCAACTTCCGCAGAGGCAAATTGTCCATTCGCCTGTTGCCTGTTTAGATCGTCGTAGTCCTCATCTGGACCGAGACCCAAGTAAAGCATTGCTTGTCGCCACATTGAAGCCATCGGACCTCCTTCCGACTCTGAGGGTACCGCGCTCGAAGCCTTCTTACCGCGCACCGAACAGAGCAGTTCCAACTCTCACCATTGTGCTCCCAGATTTAACCGCAATCTCAAGATCACCACTCATTCCAATCGACCTCTCCACCAGGCCGTGCGTGTCAGCAAAAGCGCACAATTCTAAGAAAGATTTTTCAATAACTGACGGTGATCCACGAGGAGCAATGGCCATACACCCAATAGTTTCCAAGCCGGCACCAATAGCACTCTCAAGCAGCGCAGGTGCGCTATCTAAACCGCATCCGCCTTGAGTACTCTCTCCAGCCAAATCGAGCTGCAGCATTATTTTCGCGTTCGGGCTACGTTTCGCTATCTCATCGATCAACGAAACACGATCAACGCTCTGCCAAACATCCACATGCTTACTTACCAATTTAATTTTATTACTTTGCAAACCACCAATAAAGTGAACTTTGCAAGAATTTTTCTCGATGCTTGATAGCTTTTCGTACTTCGTTTTCAATTCTTGTGCGTAGCTCTCACCAATGAATTCACAACCAAGACGAATAGCGGCTTGTATAGCCCAAGTCCCAAACCCCTTTGTGACAGCAACAATTTTTACACTCGTCGGGTCGACCTCACACGACGCGATTCTTGATCTCACGTCTTGAAAGCGTTGTTCAACAACTTCAAACGGTAGCGCCGCTTCCTTAGGAATAGTCAAGGCCGAGGTTCAATTTCAGCCAGCATTGCCATGCGGCCGATATCGCCACTTCCGCGATGCGAGAAGTACCGTTCGTCAGCGCTCGTGCAACGGTCGACGTTGTAATCCACCTGGATGCCTGATTTCTCTAACTCAGAAAAAACCCAACTCGAAAGATCTAGTGCTGGAAATCCCGCAGCGGTAGCACCAATTAAATGCATTCCGAACTGTTCCCCAAGGCGTTTCAAATCGCTATTTCCAAACTCGTATTCACCCACCTTAATGTGTGGCCCGATAATCGCTCGAAGGTTGCGTTTTTTCCCTCTGAACATATTTGCTGCAGCTCCTATAACGCCCGATGCTAGACCCCTCCAACCCGCATGAACTGCGACGAAACAGGATTCACCATATATCGCAATAGGTACACAATCTGCGGTTTTTATGACACAGACAACACTAGTAGCTTCAGTAAATAAAGCATCAGCTTTCACGAGGTCTACATGGCCACTGCTCGAGACAGTTGCTACTGAAGCACCATGAACTTGTTCCGCTAGAGCCCAATGCTCACGTTCTTTCAGAAATGCGACTTGACTATTTGTATCTCCGTCTTGGCGGTCAGTGAAACGCACCCGCAATATGCTTCCATTTTCTAAACCCCGAGAAAAACTAAGCAAGATAATCCCGATTCTCGTTAAGTTGAACTTTTCGCTAATTTACTAAAAAGTCTCTCACCGAAGGAACGACGGAACATCAATATCGTCGCCATCGCCATCGTCATCGTCATCGTTGCCACTCGAAAAAATATCAGTTATTAATTCATCTTCTTCTAGCAGTGGGTCAGAGTCAAAGGCCTTCGCCGCAGACTTAACTCCGTCCTCCCAACGGTCAAACCCCGCTGCAATAACAGTCACTCTGATTTCTTCACCAAGGCTGTCATCGATAACGGTGCCAAAAATTATATTCGCATCGGGATGCGCAACATCTTGAATAACGGAAGCAGCTTCATTAACTTCATACAGCCCTAAGCCGGTAGCGGCCGTAATGTTCAGCAATATTCCCCTTGCACCTTCAATAGATGCCTCTAAAAGTGGACTAGCTACAGCTTGCCTTGCGGCGTTTTCAGACCTTTGCTCTCCATGAGCCCGACCAATACCCATCAATGCCGATCCAGCATTGGACATTATCATTTTTACATCTGCAAAGTCTGTGTTTATCAAGCCTGGAGTTGTGATGAGGGTTGTGATGCCCTGCACTCCCTCACGAAGTACATCATCGGCCATATTGAAGGCATCGACCATTGTCGTGCGTTCATTCGCTACTGACAGAAGCCGGTCATTTGGAATAACTATTTGTGTGTCAACTTTGTCTCTTAGCTTCTGGATACCTTGATCAGCTTGCACTGAACGCCTACGCCCCTCAAACCCAAATGGCCGAGTGACAACGGCAATCGTTAAAGCACCGCACTCTCGTGCTATCTCAGCCACTACCGGTGCACCACCAGTCCCAGTTCCACCGCCTTCGCCAGCCGTTATGAAGACCATGTCAGCGCCTTTCAGCACATTCGTGATTTCTTCTCGATGCGCTTCAGCAGCTTGCTCTCCGACTTCTGGATCACTGCCAGCGCCTAACCCTCGAGTTAGATCACGCCCGATGTCGAGTTTGAGATCTGCATCGCTCATCAAAAGCGCTTGCGCGTCTGTGTTAATAGCAATGAACTCGACTCCTTGTAAGTCTGCCTCGATCATCCTGTTAATAGCGTTGCAACCTCCACCGCCTACGCCAACAACTTTGATTACTGCTTGATAGTTCTGGGGAGAAGCCATCTGGTTTCCTATTTCTATGGAAAAATCTACGTCTGAACCAACAGACCGGTCACTAGATCAAAGTACCGATAGATCGTCTTGAGAACAAGACAATGCAAGGTCTTTCCTATAGTTTCCCACACCTGCGCCAAATTATTTAGTCAATCCCCAGATTCTAGGTTCTTAGCTTCTTGGGCGCACAATCGGCAAATCAGGAACCGAAACATCAATAAATGCTCCACGAAGTTCTCCTTCTCGAACCTCTAAGACCATCGTAGCCAAAGAAGCAACTTTCGCTCCCAACCTAGAATCATCACCCATTGCTATATTCTCTCCTGTCCTAAGTCGAATCCATATGTCAGATCGACCATCTCGATATATCGCCTCGACGTTTTCGTATAGCTCTTGGGGCACTGCTTCAAGAATCGCTAGTAACGCACCGCTGTCTTCTTCCAAAAAAGTTCCCGGTTCAGAGGCTGCTCTAACTCCCGAGAGTCTTGGGTATGAACTCGGGTTTGCAAGGGGACCTGTGAGCACTCCTCCATTTCGATCGACTAGAACCCATTTCGAGGGAGCTGACAGAGCTAATGCGATGGGACGTCGCTCTCGTACCTTCACGACGACTAGCCCTGACCATGAACGATCGACATGAGCTATTTCGACCCACGGCAATTTCGTTAAAGCTTTTTCGGACTCTGAGATCTTCAAACCAACCAGTCTGGAATTTATTTCAAACTCCAATGAATTCGCAATTTCATTGAAAGTGAGTCTGGTTAAACCCCGAATTTCGATTTTGTCAACATCTAAAAATTCAGATCGAATCGTGATGATAAGACTGCCGAGAAGAGTAGCGAGACAAGCGAATGACAAAGCCAGAACTTTAAAAACCCTTCTCGGTGGGTCAGCTTGATTATTTTCCTCAACTTTTTCAGTCATTGATCTCTAGGAACCTTCACCGAAACCAACAAATCGAATTTCGGAAGTGAGCTTAATTTGAGAATGTTTCTCTACCGTCGATCGCACATGATCGATTAAAGCCTTTACATCTTCCGCCGAACCTCCAGGTTCGCATTGAATAAAATTGGCGTGGCGAGGGGATACAAAAGCGCTGCCCATGCGCAAACCTTTTAATCCTGCTTCTTCGATTAGTGATCCAGATGTTCCATTCTCGGGGTTAACGAATACCGATCCAGCATTTTGTCCACCAGGTTGGTTTTCTCTTCTCCATCGAACGATCTCAGAGAGCAGAACTTGACCATCGCCACGAAGATCTGAATCGCATTTAAACCGAGCAGACAATACGATTTCAGATTGCTTAACGTTACTACCTCGGTAACTAAAATTTAGTTGCTGAGCTGTTCGCTGATGAACTGTGCCGCTTCGCATATCCATTATTTGTGCTGTGACCAAGCTTCTCGATGTATCACTTCCATGTCCCCCAGCATTCATTCGAATAGCTCCGCCCACTGATCCAGGAACCCCGACCATCCACTCAAGTCCAGAAAGATTTTCGCTAACAGTCTTACGAGCTAGGACAGGCAAGGGAACAGCGCCGCCGACACTCACTTCATGGCCATTTATAGTAATTTCACCAAATGATTCAGAAAGGACGACAGCTATTCCCTCGAACCCTTGATCAGAGATCAACAGGTTAGAACCTCGCCCAAAAACGAGGATATCTAGATCGAAAATCTTGCCAACATTCACTACTTTGAGTAGGTCTTGCTCAGTTTCTGCTTTTACACAAATCGCAGCTGGACCGCCAACACGGTACGTAGTCACGCTCCCCAGAGGAAAGTCTATTTCCCCAAGTGTGCCTAATGACCGTGCGGCTGAATCAATACGTTCCTGGTCCGACCAAGCCATATCAGCCGACTCGGTGCTGGATTTCGTCTGGCAGTAAAGTCAAGTCGCCAGCGCCCATTGTCAAGCAGAGATCACCGGATTTTAGATACTTGTTTAAGTAAGTTTTCAAAGAAGCTCGTTGCGGAAGATATTCCACCGAAGCGCTTGGGTACTCAGCAAGTATCGCCTGAAGGATTAGGTCACTGGTTATACCTGGCTGTGGCTCTTCTCCGGCTGCGTATACATCAGTTAGGACCAGATGGTCCGCGTCACGAAAGGAATGCCTAAATTCATTCCAAAGTTCTGCTGTGCGGCTGTACCTATGAGGCTGGAAAACTGCTACTACACGTTTCCAATCTCCTGCTTTAGCCGCCGCCAAAGCAGCCTCCACCTCGGTAGGCAAATGCGCATAGTCATCCACGAAAGTGACGCCATCGCTCTCACCTCTGAACTCAAAACGGCGTGCAACACCAGCAAATTTAGCTAATGCCGAAATGATTTTTTCGGGCTTAGCTCCTAGTTCAACTGCGGCTGCGACTGCCGCCGTAGCGTTCAAGACATTATGCAAGCCAGGCACTGGCAATTCACAATGACCGAGTAATTCACCTCGTTTAAATATCGAGAATGTCGAGCTGTATCGAGACAATGTTACATTTGCGATCCGGTAATCACTCTCTGAATGCTCGCCATACGTGGTGCACTTTTCTAATTTCTTGGCTAGCAAACCTGCGCCTACATCGTCAATACAAATAATTTTTGGGCCCTGAGCCGCAGATGCAAAGTCCTCGAAAGCCTCATTAATTGCTTCTATAGACCCATAGTAGTCAAGGTGATCGCATTCGATATTAGTAACAACAACGGCGTGCGCCCCTAGCTGAGTAAAAGTACCGTCTGACTCATCTGCTTCGACGACAAAGAGCTCACCGGTACGGTCCCAAACTGAGCCAGAACCTATCTCATTTAGGTCACCGCCAATTATGAATGACGGCCGTAGCCCGGCCGACACAAGAGCCAACGACAACATCGATGAAGTGGTTGTTTTACCATGTGTTCCTGCTACAGCGATAGTTACTTTTAGCTTACATATTGCTGTGAGAATGTCTGCCCTAGATAAGACAGTTGCTCCGATTGATCTAGCCTCCAGGACCTCTTCATTGTCATCTGCAATCGCTGTTGAGCGCGCTACTAACTGTGAAGCGGTCACATTAGCGGGGCTGTGCCCGATGGCCACCTGCACTCCGAGCGCTCGGAGGCGAGTTACACCTGCCGACTCACGAATGTCACTGCCGGTAACGCGGTGCCCCATTTCACACAAGACTGCACCTATTCCGTTCATGCCTGCGCCACCGGCGCCAATCAAATGAATTTCAGAAGGAGCCGACAAATCTATTTCAGTCACTACCGAATGCTTCCCTGTCTAGGTCGGCTGGGATTTCCAGCGCGTGTCTAACTATCAATTCTGACACGGCTTTGGCAGCATTCGGCGGCACCTTCTCATCAATTAGCTGCTTTTTTTGTTGGGGGTCTGCGCCTAATGCCCGATCAATCTCAGTAATTAAAGCAACAGAATCTAAGGCAGCATCTTGCAAAATTTTGCCAGTACCGATTTTCTCTAACATTTCTGCATTTCTTTGTTGATGATTGTTCGGAGCGAACGGTAGCGGAATCAATAAACATGGAATTTGAAGTATTTGTAGTTCCGCAACAGTGGAGCCACCAGCTCGACAGATAGCAAAATCAGCCGCCCCGAGGGAGTTCGGAAGATCGTGATCGTATTGGACTGCCACATAATTTTCTGCCGGTATTTCCGGGCGTTCTTCCCAATCTCTTTCTCCCACTACATGGTAGAAAAGAACATTTGGTCTCTCTGCTATCTGGTCGCTAGCTGCCCAAACTGCGTTGTTGAGGCTCGTCGCCCCCAAGGACCCTCCAAAAATTGCAACGACTTGGATCGATTCCGGCCAACCACGTTTTGTTCGTGTTTTATTTCTATTTCCTTTTGCTTCGTGCACCAGTTCTCTGACCGGGTTGCCCGTTGCTACTTCTCGCACTAAACCAGTGCCAACAGTTGGTACTGCTGAAACTTTCGCAAACCTTGCGAGCAGTCGGTTAGTCGCAGACGCAGCAGCGTTCTGTTCAGAGATAATCAACGGAGTCGACTTAATGACTGCTCCAATGGAGGCTGGCAAAGCGGCATAGCCACCCAGACATAGAACAGCAGCGGGATTAATTCGGTAAACGCTCCAAACACCTTTTGAAATACCAACAGTTAACTTAAGTAAATTTTTCAGATTCTGGAAACTCACTTGCCGCCTGTTGTAGCCCCTCCCTTGGAAAGTAGTTAGATGAAATCCAGCTTGAGGAACCATTAATTGTTCAACTCCTCGTTCGCTCCCCATAAAACGAATATCTTCCCGAGGCCAACCAGCTTTCACTAGTGCGTCGGCAACAGCCAAACCAGGGATTAGGTGACCGGCTGTACCGCCTCCCGCTATAAGAAGAATTGGTTTAGCCTTTCTCAGTCTGATCATCGTGATTGACGGGCAATATTAAGTAAAATTCCTGCCGCTGAAACAGTAGCTAACAACGCTGAACCTCCATATGAAATGAATGGTAAGGGAATCCCGGTGACCGGTATTAGTCCGAGAACACCTCCGAGATTGATAAATGTTTGACCTGTGAACCAAATTGTTATCCCAGCAGCTAACAATGAGCCAAAAAAATCGGGGGCTTCTTGCGCAGTCCTAAACCCCAACAGACTCAGCACTCCAAGCAGTCCTATGATTACTACCCCACCCAGAAAGCCGACTTCTTCTCCGATTACAGCAAAAACAAAATCTGTATGAGCAGCGGGCACCCAACCCCATTTTGCTTGACCACTGCCGAACCCAGTGCCTGTAAGCCCGCCATTCGCTAGCGTCGCCATGGCTTGACAAACTTGGTACGTTTCATCGCTACAATAAGCGCTTGGATTTAACAGGCCCACCATTCTCCCACGCCGATATGGAACGCTGGCAATAAACATTGCGCCAACTGCTACCACCCCGCTCAGCGGGAACAAGAGATACCGAATTGGAACACCCGACACAAATAGCATCCCGGCCACGATCACGGCTAAGAGAATTGCGGTGCCTAAGTCAGATTGTAGTTTCGCTATCACAAAGCCCACCGCACCCAAGCCAACCATCACGGGAACAACTAACTTTTTTGCACTAGCAATCTGACTTCTCCGTTGAGCCAGAAATGACGCCAATCCAATTACTGTCGAAAGTTTCAGTAATTCCGACGGCTGAAAATTGAATGGTCCGAGGTCAATCCACCTCCTCGATCCATTCGCTACATAGCCGAGTATTTCAACTGCAATTAGTGCTGAAAAACTGACAAATATTAACCCTCCTGCTAACTTTCGCCATTTCCTGTAGTCAATGTGCAATGTGATTAAAAGAAAAATTATCGCTAGCGCAACCGCAGCGATATGGCGCAAAAAATAATGAAAAGAGTTTCCAGAGTTCTCTATGCCCGACAGGCGGGAAGCCTCCACGACAGCCACTGCACCGGCTAGCAAGAGCATGAGCACTGATGCCAGCATTGCCACATACTTAAGCGGTGAGTCAGATAAACCCACAGTAGGTAATAGTTTTTTCTTGGGCAGGAGGCTAGTCATCTTGTCCCTCTCCTAAAGAGACTTGCTTAACCGCTTTTTTAAAGTCGTCGCCTCGGGCCTCATACCCTGAATACCAGTCGAAAGACGCACATGCAGGGGAAAGCAGTACCGACCCAGAGAGATCTTGAGCCATAGCAGCAGCGACATTCACCGCTTCCTTCATTGACGTCGCCCTTAAGGCTGGCACATACGGGCTAAATAACGACACAAGCAAATCAGCGGTTTCGCCGATACACACCACAGCACCTAAGTTCGCAATTGCCCCCAATAGAGGAGTGAATTCTATAGCTTTGTTTCGCCCACCAACTATGAGTACTGCATTCTCAAAACCTTTGAGCGCCGCTACTGTCGCATGCGGCGTCGTGGCTTTACTGTCATTAAAAAAATTGACGCCGCCGGTTTTGGTTACGAACTCAAGCCTATGGGATAGACCCGAAAAATTAATGAGTACCGACTCCACCGCTCGAACTTTTGCACCCATTTCTCGGGCGACAGCAACAGCTGCGCAAGCATTCAAAAGATCATGGGGACGCCCTAACGGCATCTTTTCAATAGCAACAATTTTTTCACCACGATCTACAATGTGAGAGCCCTGGACAGACACGTCGCCCCCGGGTCCAAACGTCAGAAGTTGAGACGCTGCACCCTTATATAAGGAATTTATAAATTCATCTTCATATGGCAAAACAGTTAAATCGCCCGCTTCTTGTTGCTCCCAAATTTTCTTTTTTGAATTAGCGTAGCTTTCAAGGTCCCCATGCCAATCTAAATGATCAGGAGCAAAATTTAGCCAAGCTGCAACACGTGGTCGAAAGAGCTCAACATTATGAAGTCGAAAAGAAGAAGCTTCAACAACGAAAACTTCCGGGGTCGGATCTCTAATCGACAAGGCCTCTACTAACGGTATATCGGTGTTACCCGCTGCAACTGCTTCGATATTCGATTGCAGCAACATTTTAGTCACTAGATCGGTTACCGTTGTTTTGCCATTAGTGCCAGTAATAGCAGCGCAAGGTCGCGAGTCCCACATCGCTGCGAGGTCTAATTCGCTAACGACTGGCAAACCTTTTGAGGCTGCAATCCTGTATATGTTGTGGTGAGCTGAAATTCCAGGGCCGATGCTGAGAGCTGTCACTCCTGAAAGCGCTATTTCTAGATCAGCACTGTTCGAAGAGTCACACACCTCAAGCCCTGCTGCGAGACCAAATTCAGTGGTAGCTGATGGCTTGTCATCCATCAACACCACCTGTGACCCTCTGTCAATAAGGGCATTGGCGACAGCACGGCCGGTAACACCAAGGCCTGCTACGGCGCAGCGACTTAAATCGACATGAGTCATAAGGACCCTGCTGGAAGCTGAACTAAATCTAAGCTGACATAGTCCGCATAAAAAATACCCAAAGCAAAAGCTACGCAGAGACCATTTAGGATCCACAATCTGATCAATACAGTTGTTTCAGGCCAACCACCTAGCTCGAAATGATGGTGTATCGGAGCCATTCTGAATATCCGCCGTCCTGCAAGCTTATAAGAACCCACTTGCAGGATCACTGAGACGGTCTCGAGCACATACAGACCGCCAATTACTGGAAGTAATAAATGGGTTTCCAACAGTAAAGCCAGCCCTGCCATCGCTGTTCCGATAGCTAGGGAACCCGTGTCTCCCATAAATATCTGCGCCGGTGGCGCATTCCACCACAAAAAACCTACACAACCACCAGCCATCGACGCAGCAACGATAGCTAGATCCAGTGAGTGACTCACTCCATATGTGTCAGGGTGTCGAAACGCCCAGTAGCCGATGACCATGAACGCGGAAAACCCAATCGCAGCGGACCCGCCCGCCAATCCATCAAGCCCGTCGGTCAAATTCACTGCATTGGAAGTCGCCAATATCAGCACCACTGCCCAAACGACCCAGACCGCCTTAGGCACAACAAGGTTAGGAAAATCAGCGCGCGTAAAAGTAATTATTGAGTCTACGTCAACCCAATAAATAGCTAGAAGCGCAAAACTGGTCCCGACGCTCAGCAGACCAATAATTTTTGCTTTTTTGTTTAGTCCAAGGTTACGTTCCCGACTTACTTTAATTAAATCATCTAAGAATCCTACTAAACCCGCTCCAATTATTGCCATAGTAAGAGTAATCCCACTGCGGGTGATCACTGTCTCTGCTCGCAAATGACTCACTACATATCCTGCTACTGCTCCGAGCACGATAGCCAACCCGCCCATAGTGGGAGTACCTGCTTTTACCAGGTGTCCCTCTGGGCCATCTAAACGAATCGGTTGCCCAACTCCGGCAGCTTGAAGCCATGGGATGAGGTATTTCGTTCCTAGGAGTGAAACCGTCATAGAAACTGCAGCAGCAATGAGTAACGCAATCAAGACTTTTTTCCTTTCGCCGCTTTTCGCAAGTAGAGACTTTTTTGGGCTATCGCAACATCATCAAAAGGTAACTCTGAACTGCCAAAAATCTGGACTTTCTCATGACCTTTTCCTGCGATCAGAACAACATCACCAGGTTTTGCTCGGCTGATAGCAGACCCGATCGCTTTCTCTCTGTCCAGCTCAACCGCTAATTCGTCTATATTCCCAGCTATTTCTTGTGCTATGACATCTGGGTTCTCGAATCGAGGGTTATCGGAAGTAATGATTACAAAATCTGCTAACTCAGACGCTATTTTTCCCATCAACGGGCGTTTGCCTCTATCTCTGTCCCCGCCGGCACCGAAAACTACCCAAATTCTGCCATCGGTTAAGTCAGATATTGCTCGAAGCGCAGCTTGCAATGCCTCAGGTTTATGCGCGTAATCGACGATAACTGAAATGTCGCTCTCCTCAAGGCTTACAGGCTGCATGCGACCAGGAACTGGCACAAGCGCCTCCATGCTTTTTGCTATCTCTTCATCGCTCAGCCCAATCTGAGAAGCAGCAACGGCAGCAGCAGCCAAATTCTCGAGATTGAAACGACCGATTATTCTGGTTGCAACTTCCAAGCCCCGCCATCTGAACTTGAGCCCATTAAAGTCGCTATCAACATCACTGAAATCTTTTAAAGAAAATGAAACGGTCGGCATTGAAGGCGATAACTCAGATTCCAGTCTCTTCCCCCAATCATTTTCTAAATTCACGAGCGCAGTAGCTGACCGCCCATCAAACAACTGCTTTTTTGCCGAGAAGTAAGCTTCCATATCGGAATGGAAATCGAGGTGCTCCGGACTTAGATTTAAAAATATGCCTAGGTTAAATGTGACACCGTTTACGCGACCTAGCTCAAGGCCATGCGATGAAACTTCCATACAAACAAAATCAACAGCACCTTCAACTTGTCTCGCTAGCCATCTTTGCAAATCGGGTGCTTCGGGGGTAGTTCGGGTTCCTTCTAGGGTTCCTAATGTCATCGACTTGAAACCAAAATAATCAAGCATCTGCTTTAAATATTGGACAACCGTTGTCTTACCTGATGTCCCCGTGACTCCTATTATTTTAAGCTTTTGGGATGGGTCACCAAAAATTTTCGATGCTGCTACTCCGAGTGCTGAGGCCACATCCTCTACGATGATTTGTGGCACCTTCACACTTACGGACCGCTCTACCAGTAACGCCGCCGCTCCGTTTTTTACAGCCTCTGCAGCGAAGTCATGTCCATCGTTTACTTTTCCAGTGATAGCTGCAAATAGCCCACCGACAGGAATATTTAGACTGTTGTGACTTACTTCTTTAATGGCTAGGTCGCTCTGATCGCAACCCATAGGAAATTTCAGAGTGCCCCCCAGGTGGTGAGTGAGTGCAGAAAGCTTAATGGTAGACACCGACTGATTTATCCGATTTCCGAGGGTGCTATTCGCTGCGTTTGCAACACCTGTCTCGCTATGTCTGAAAAAATTGGAGCCGCAACTAGACCTGCCATGTACTCCACAGGTTCGTCTAGCGTTACCACGATGGTAATCGCAGGTGATTCAGCAGGAACAAACCCTGCGAAAGTACTCGTATACGCAAAATCGCTATAGCCAGGACCACCGGTCCGAGTTTTTTGGGCAGTGCCTGTCTTCCCGGCGACTGCGTACCCATTCACAGCAGCTCTTTTACCTGTTCCGTTCAGGACGACGCCAGTCAACATCTCTTGCATCTCAGTGGCTGTTTCAGCCGACAAAACTTGTTTCCCAACGACAAACTCCTCAGGTTTGAACCCATTGGAACCGAGAGTACCGCGCACCAGCCTAGGAGTGAGATACACCCCGCCATTTGCAATGGCGTTATATGCAGCAGCTAGCTGAATGGAAGTAACTGAAATACCCTGTCCAAAAGCAATAGTCGCCAGGCCTGTCCCATCCCAATCTCTTGGATGTTTAAGAATGCCTCGTGACTCCGCCGGGAATGATTGAACGTCGCTTTCACCGCTGTAAGAGCCAAACCCGAATTTAGATAGGTATTGGTGCAACAGGTCTCGACCGAGCGTCTCAGCGATTTGAATAGTTCCAATGTTTGATGACTTGGCTAAGATTTCAGGGACACTAAGGCTCCCAGTGGAACTAAAGTAAGGTTCACGAAACAACTTATCGGAAAACAGATATGTCCGAGGAACATCAAAAACTTGGTCAGCGCTAATTCGATTTGTTTCCAACGCTGCTGCGATAGTAAAGGGTTTATTAACTGAGCCAGGCTCGTAGGTGTCTACGTATGCCATCAAATAGTTGGCGTTTTCCACTTTATTGGAAAGCGAATCTCGGACGACTCCAGCCACAGCGAGCACATTTCCTGTTTCTACTTCTAGTACTACTACTGTTCCTTTTTTGGCTCCCGACTTTTCAACAGCATCTTTCAAAACTTTTTCAGTTAACCATTGTGTTGGCGCATGCAGAGCTAAGACTAGGTCATCACCACTTTTTTCAGCTCGGTAATCTAATTGCCCATTTGGAAGGACGATTTTGTTAATGCCTCGTGAACGATAGGCGCTTGATGTCCCGGATTTACCTTCCAAAACATCATTAAATTGGAGTTCAAGACCTGAAGAAGGTTCTTGCTGTGGATTGACCCTTCCTATCAGCCCTAGGGCGATGTCGCCAGATGGACGCTGGCGGCCTTGCACGCTTCTGAACTCTAACCCAGGCAGCTCCAATGACTTAACATCTTCTGTGACCTGTAACTCAACCAAGGGAGACAGAAGAACATACTCCTTGTTCGGTCTTGATAGCCTTTCACGCAGCCATTTTTCACTATGTCCTAGGACTGGCGTCAATAGTCTTGCTGTTCGCTCAACATCTAAAACTAAAGCGGGGTTAACTCCGATCTCTACCATCTCTGTTGATTGAGCAAGCGGACTGAACTCTGTGTCTAAAATCGCACCCCGATGGCCGGTTAACTCTTCTGGTTTAGGATCCTTCCTCATTGCCGCTATAGTTTCTTCAGCATTAATTACCTGGATATAGGCAAGTTTCACTACTGCCAGTAGTAACCCGGCTAAGACTATGAGCATCAGAACTGCTACTCGGCGTTTAGGCGAGCCAGCTTTAATTGACTTTGCTTCACTTACCGAGTCAAGAATTGGCGCTTCTCCACTAGATGCTTTATCAAATTCATTCTCACCCACGACGAGTACGTGAAGACACTGAATCAGTTAAGAGTGTCTTCACTGACTGCCAATCAGAAGAGCTACGGGTCCCGGTGTCAAGAGACACATTGGCCGACGCGCTGATATAAGCAGGATCAACTCGGATTATGGTTGGTTCAGCGGCCGCAACTAGCCCTAGGACACCATCACTCCACCGAAAAATTTCTTGAGGGGCCTGTCGGCGGTCTAACTCGATTTGCAATTTCCGAAGTTCGGTCCGCTCGCTTTCGATTTGCTCTCCGATATTTTGCAGTTCGAAATGAACGCCATCACTAAGCGATTGCAAAATAGCGAACACGAAGAGAACCAGAAGAGTTAAGCCGCCAAGGAATGCTGTTGCGCTAACAAAACGTCGAGCCAGGGGCTTTCTCGTTGGCGAGCTAACCGCGAGCTGTGAAGTGTCAGTCGCATCTTTGAAATAAGCAGATTCTGGAAGTAACGTTAAAGTCACCTGCTTTACAATTCCCCTGCAGGAAGCCGCTCAGCTGAACGAAAACGCGCACTAGTCGCACGTGGATTATGCGCAATCTCACTTTCAGTCGGGCGTCGTACCTTTCGTTTCAGTAGTCGCACAGTCGGTCCTGCTCCACAAACGCATGGCAAAGAGGATGGACAATGACAAAGACCATCAGCCGCTTCTCGTAACAAATGTTTCACTATTCTGTCCTCTCCGGAGTGGTATGAAAGCACCGCTATGCGGCCGCCGGTCTGCAGTCTTTCGATGACGGAACGGATGGCCGGCTCTATAAGACTCAACTCGTCGTTCACTTCTATTCTGATTGCCTGAAAAGTTCGCATCGCTGGATGGCGGCCCAGCCGGCGAACAGCTGCAGGAACTGAATCACGAACTACGTCTGCTAGCTCTCTTGTCGTTCGGACCGGTCGTGCATTAACAATCCCTGCTGCTATTCGTGAAGAATGTTTCTCATCTGCATTGCGTCTCAGTAACCAGCGGAGTTCTTTTTCTTCGTAGGTATTTACGACAATGTCCGCATTCAGGTCTTGTTTAGAGTTCATTCTCATATCGAGCGGGGCATCAAAACGATGCGAGAATCCTCGACCAGCTGTATCAAGTTGGTAACTACTTACACCGAGGTCAAAAATTGCTCCGGCTAGTGGCTGTTGAGAATCATCGACTAGTGCCCCGATTTGGTCGAAGGTTGCGTGCACTACTTTGGCCCGATTTGAATATTTTTCGAGCCGTTCCCGAGCAACCATAACCGCTGTTTCATCGCGATCAATGCCAAGGATTTGCCGATCTACCTGCTGTTCAAGAAGCGCTAACGAATGTCCAGCTCCTCCGACTGTTGCGTCTACGAGCAATCCTCCGCCAATGGTCTCGAAGGTTTCCAAAACTTCTTGCAGCATCACTGGAGCGTGTTCAAAGTCAACCGGCACCGAATCTCGCTCCGTCACGAGACCTCACCCGCTTCCTCAGCCAAGGGTCTCGAAAAACTGTCAGGAGATTCAAGAAGAGAGTCGCCAGTTTCGTTTATCTGGGTCCAGCGTTGCGCAGACCATAACTCGACTTCATCTATCGAGCCGACAACTACACAATCTCTTTGCAGCTGTGCGAATTCTCTTAGCTCTTCCGGAATGGCGATTCGACCTTGTTTGTCAGGCAGCACTCTCGCTGCTCCAGCCCCAAAGGATCGTTTAGCTGCACGATGTCTGATATCGCCTTCTTTAGACCTTGTCGACATTTCTAATGCCAACTCTCGAAACTGCGTTGGCGTCATCAAGGCAAGACAGCCTTCGCTACCTTTTGTCAAGTAGCCCGATTGCTCAAATGCCCCTCTAAAAGATGCGGGCAGAACAATGCGGCCTTTGACATCAAGCGAATGCTCGAATTGGCCAACAAACAGTTCATCCACGCTTTTTAGACTCCAACATCAAGAATTTTGTTATTTGCCACGTACCAACAGGGGTCACAAGTACCCATGTCTCCCTTTTGCACCACAATCCCCCACTTTATGACTATTTAACCCACCTAGCAATCATATTGGGACATTTTTCTCACAAAGCGTGAATTTCGATGCTGATGTTGAACTTATTTTACGAAAACATCACGACCAGTAATATTTTTAACGTGATCATGGTCCTCAAGATTTCTGAATCGAAGTCAGCACCGCTTGGAAAAGAGAATCCGAATCAACGCCGAAACCAGCGTCGGAGGACCCGATTCCTGGCAGATCTAGCCCAACAAAGGGCCCTGAGTTAAAAGTTCGATACCACACACATTGGAATCGTGCAGCTAAACGAGAACGTCTTTGGGAAATACCCAATATTTTTTTACCTTGGAAACTTAATTCGCCTGCTCCGACCTTCGAGAAACACCACTCAGGGTCTCCTCCAAGGTCTAACGGCTCTTCGTGGACTAAAGGGAAAATGCTCTGGCTATTGAAAGCTTCCTTCAAACGATGCCCTAACCACAAAAATGATTTACGTAAATCTGATTCCCACAACGGATCCGTTGAGGGAATCGTGACATCTATCCACCTCGACTCGATCGGATCTAGCCATACTTTGCCACCGCCGCTCGCACGGCGAACAACATCAAAATTTTTGTCAGCCATGCTCTTTGGAAGACCAGCGCTCGTTGATCCCAGAACTAAAGTAGGGCTAGGAAATGAGAGAATAGATATTCGACGTATTCCATCTACCGACATTGGTCGCGAGTGCAAAAATTGAGCTCCTGCGTGCCATTGTTCAATAGTCCATTTTTGCATTTACAATCACGCCGTTAACGTAAGCGCAGCGGGGAGATAACATTCCCAATCCAATGGAACATCTGCTTTCATTGCAACCGCAACAGCTAAAGGCTGTGGCGCGTAAGGAGCTCTCCTAAGCTTAAATCTACTATTTTCAAGCAACAAGTCAGCTTTGGCTGCATTACACGGCCGACAACACGCCACCATGTTTTCCCACGTGTTTCGCCCTCCTTTGCTCACCGGGAGGACATGATCGATACAGTCCGCTCTCTCGCCGCAGTACTGGCACAAATAGAAGTCCCGAGCGAAAAGCGCTTTTCTGTGCAATGGTGCCCGGTTGCGAAATGGGGCTCTAACATAATAATTCAATCGAACAACTGACGGTACCTGTATCTCTAAACTTTCCGAACGCAGCACCTCGTCAGAGCAATTCAACGTTTCAGCTTTTCCGGCAAGAACAAGCAGCACAGCGCGCCGCACCGAAATAATCGATAGAGGTTGAAAAGTTACATTTAGCAACAGCGTTCTTTCCGACAGCAAAGAACGCCAACTCATATTTACGACGCTATTGCCGGCCACTGCCGGCACCATTCAAGCCAAAGAATTACATCTTTATGATTGATCTCGGCGGGCTCCTCGCCATCCGAGCCATACATCGTGAGCAATCGAAATTTCAGATAATCGGGATCAGGGACAGGAAGGAAAGGCCAAGTGCGGTACCAGCCGTTCGGGGCAGCCCTTAATACAGTTTTCGCTGCAGCAGCCCACAACCACGGTCGAAAGCTAACGTTCCAAGCGATTTTCAGCATGAAAGTGACTTTACTTCCTGCCCTGCGTCTAAGCCACGTTGCCACGCTTCCACCATAACCACATCAATCCCCTAACGTGGCGATATCAAGGCCCGAAAAGCCCACGGCTGCGGCTCCTACCAACGGCGCCTTCTCACCTAATGCAACCGGAACTACCTTACTTCCAAGTGAAAAATCGAGACAAGCTAAGCGGTCTAACTCTTTTTGAGCTGATGCAAAAAAAACTGACCCAAACCCGAGAGCAACAGACCCTCCAATCACAGCCAACTTCAGATCCAACAGGTTAGCTGCGCAAGCGATCGCTCTACCGGTTAAGCACCCGGCTCTTTTGCGCTCGTCAAGAGAGGCAAATTCAGCAGGCATACCGATACGTCGCTGTATCGAGAGCCCTGAGACCTCTGCCTCAAGACAACCCTTCGCTCCGCAGGCGCAATCTGCTCCGTCTGGTTCAACTACTACGTGACCGATGTGTCCGGCATTGCCAGCTTCCCCGCCCAGAAGCTTGCCATCCACCACAAGACCGCCACCGACACCCGTGGAGACAACCATCCCAATAAAATTTCTTGTGCCCTTAGCCGCTCCTGCCCAAAGCTCAGCTAATGCAATGGCCTTAGCATCATTATCGACGAATGCCTCTAAGCCACAGGATCTTTCTAACTTTTGCTTCAAAGGAAATTTTCGCCAGCTTGGAATGTTCAAAGGTGAAACGTCTTTTCCCCCCATAGCCATAGGCCCACCACAACCAGCTCCCACGACAATAGGCACGACCCCCATCTGTGCGGAAGCTTTGAGCGCCTTATCCAGAAGCCGGCTTAGTGTTCCATAGATATCTTCTGCGCTTCGCGAGACCAGAGTTAATGCCGCTGAGGACCAAAGTAACTCTCCTGATTTATCAACGAGACCCGTAGCAAGTTTAGTCCCCCCGATATCTACTGCTAATGCGACTTGGTTCGAACTCGTGCCCATCTCCATACGTCACCTGAGCGAATCGAGCCGCTACTGAAAAACGATATTAACCCTCGCGTTTCAGACGGTTACGGATCTTTTCGCCCAGTCCTCCCATATTCTGGCGAACCTGTCCACTTTTTACCGAACCACTAACTTTTCTAAGACCTGCTTTGCCCATTTTTCTTAAGTTACGTTCAACTACCACGGTGCAAACAAACATGATCAAGAAAGAAGCGAAGGCTGCAGCGAAGTGAATCTGCAATGACGCCACGACTCCGACTAACCCGAAGACCCCAATACAAACTGCCCACTTTATGTTTCGCAGCGAATGCTTATACAAAGAGGTCTCTCCGACCTCTCGCGCCAATTTTGGGTCCGAGTCATAAAACTCTTTCTCAATCTCGAGCAGTATTCGCTGTTCGTCATCGGAAAGCGGCACTATAAGCCTCCGCGGAGAAATTCTCCAGTAGTCCTATCTATAGTCTACGAGCAACCTCGCCCAAGGTAAACCTCAAGCCCATCTCTGTTGCCCAGGTTCGCGAAAATTTTTTCCAGAAGCGCCGGGATTAATGGCGCTTTGGCCAAAACGCGCACGAATTTTATCTACGGCTATTGCTAATTTTTTCTGCTCAGTCACGCTCAATGCTAATTGATTGGACTCTGTTTGATCAAAACTCTCATAGTCGAGCCCGAGCTGCTCGGGTCCTTTGGTTCCTAAACCTGTTATGCGAATACCAATTAGTCGAACGCCATCGCTAAAGTCCACTTTGGCCATTAGACCTAACACTTTTGCGCTTATTTGCCCAGATAGATCTGTGCCTTCTTTGATGCTTATCGAGCGGCTAACTAAAGAGAAATCGGAAAGCCGCAACTTTAGTGAAATGGTCTTGCCTACAAGACCTTTGGAACGCAATCGCGCTGCGACAGCATCACTTAGACTTATTATTTCAGATTTGAGAACTTCATATCGATGAATATCCACCTCAAATGTCCGCTCGTGACTAATCGATTTGGTAGGCCGTTTGATCTCAACTGAGCGCGAATCGTCACCTTTGGACAGCATCGCTAGATGTTTACCGTGAGCTACTCCAAGAACGGACACCAAAGAAGACACTGGAACTTGAGCTAGATCCCCTATCGACGAGACGCCCAAAGATTCCAACTTTGCAAATGTAGCGGCTCCAACACCCCAAAGAGAACGAACAGGGTGAGCATGTAAAAAAGATCTCTCATCTGCTTCTCTTACGATTTTGACACCCAAGCCAGCTGACACACCCGATTCTGTTATCTGCGGCTTAGCTGCTACCGAGGCCAGTTTCGCCAAGAGCTTGGAGTTTGCTACTCCAACCGAACAATCTAAACCCACAGTCTCCCAAACATCATTTTTAATTCGCCAAGCAATGCTCTCCGAAGATCCAAACAACCTGAGGGCATGCCGCACATCTAGGAAAGCTTCGTCGAGAGAAATGGTCTCGACGAATGGCGTTATGGAAAAAAAGACTTCATGGATTTCTTTAGACGCTTCGACGTATGTGGAAAAATCTGAACTCACAAAAATCGCTTCAGGGCAAAGTCGTTTCGCTTGAACGCTCGACATCGCCGACCGCACTCCCTTTAAGCGAGCTTCGTAGCTAGCTGACGCAACGACACCGCGCACGCTGGTACCGCCGACGACTAAGGGCTTACCGACTAATGAGGGGTTGCGTCGCCTTTCTACCTCTACATAGAAAGCGTCCATGTCGACGTGTAAAATCGGCAACGCTTCTTCAGCTTCGCCCGTTGCGAAGCTCAGTTCAGAGTCGTTGAACATCTAGGTTGTTTATATCTCTTCCGCTCACGCTGTAGGAGAACGCGTGACCGGGTTCGACTTGTTTATCGAGGAATTCTAGGAGTGGCTCTGATAGCCAAGGGTGCTGTCCATTAAGCAGCCCCGGTAAATCTTTTAGATGAACCCACTCGGCCCCAATAACAATTCCATCTGGGTCATCTAACACAATCTGGCCTTCGTGCCCGTTGGCCAAATGAACCTCGACTTTAAGATCCCAGTCCATATCTGGAGCCTTCACGCGAACTGTATAAGCCAAACCACTCCAGCCCGTGACGGCCAATCCAGTTTCTTCACGAACCTCTCGAGTAAGGCCTTCTATAACTGTTTCGCCTTCATCAATAACTCCTCCGGGAGTACTCCAGTCCGTTCGCCCACCTCTACGCGAATTATTGACCATCAATATGTTGTCCCCTTGAAAAAGCATTCCTCCGCCGACAGACCAATTTCGCACATCACTAGTCTGCCACTAGTTGGTGCACTTTGGGAAGCATTCACATAGGGTGAAACATATGGAGTCTGATTCCATCCCGCAAGACTTTGTGAACTTAGATGAGTTCGCAGCGCCGACAGCTCTGCCTTCCGTTAGAGCGAGAATATTCGCATTCCTGGCAATAATAGTTGCATCGTCCTGCGGAGGACTTATGGGATTTTCGCTGACAAGTCTGCAATTCGAACCAGAAAATGAGTTGTGGCTGCTATTTGGCGGCGTCATCGGCTCGCTAGTAGCTGCTCCAGGAGTGGCGATCGTAGTAGTGCTAGTCCTGAGAGCTATGGCCGAATGGAGTGACCAAGCTTCTGCGCGAACGCGGTCTGCTAGAAAGAAGAAATAAGTGGGACCTATTAGACATAAAGATCGGATGCTTGATGATCTTCTTGACATGGCAAAGACTCTTGCGCTCAAAGCTGTAAATCGCCACCAGCAAGGCTCTCTAGGTGCCGTCTCAAAGAAATCCACTCCAACTGACCCGGTCACCCAGGTTGATACTGACTCAGAACAGTTGATAGTCGATGCTCTCAGATCTCAAAGACCCGATGACGGAATTCTTGGAGAGGAAGGAACTCAGCTACTGGGGAAGTCTGGTTTTATTTGGGTCATCGACCCGTTAGACGGCACAGTTAACTACTTGTATGGGATTCCAAGCCATGCAGTTTCTATCGCAGTTGAGTATGAGGGAAAACCTTTAGTTGGAGTCGTGCATGACTCAGCGCTCAACGATGTCTACAGTGCCAGACTCGGTGGCGGAGCATTTTGCAACGGACAACCCATTGCCGTCACCAACGAAACATTATTATCTCAGACTTTACTCGGAACTGGTTTTTCTTATGATTCCAAGGAAAGGCTAAAGCAATCAGAAACCTTGGTCTCCTTGGTTCCAAAGGTTAGAGATATTAGACGATCTGGCTGTTGCGCTCTGGATCTTTGTTGGACCGCAGCAGGTCGCTTAGACGCATTTTACGAAAGAGGCCCTCATCCTTGGGATGTACAAGCTGGAGTTCTCATCGTTGAAGAAGCTGGAGGACAAGCAAATTACGATGTCCACTCAAAGAAAATCGTCGCATCAGGAACAGGGATATGGGCCACCTTGAATAGAGCTATTCTCAAAGCAGAGAAAAAACATTAATGCATTAACGCATTGAGTCTCAGATCAGGCACAATTTAAAGTGTGAATATCAGAATCCTGGCGGTTGAAGACGACGAACGAATCCTTACAGCCCTTACCTTCGCTCTTGAAGACGAAGGCTGGCAGGTTGTTAAAGCAGACTCCGGCGAAGTCGCTCTAGCAGAATTCCATAAAGAAACAATTGATTTAGTTCTCATAGACATCATGTTGCCGGGAATTGATGGCTTCGAACTTTGCAGAGAAATTCGAAGCATAAGCGACGTTCCGATTATCATGGTCACAGCACGTGACGATACTCACGACATAGTTGCCGGGCTCGAAGCAGGTGCTGACGATTACTTAACTAAACCATTCGCTCCTAAAGAACTATCTGCGCGAATTAGAGCTTTATTGAGGCGCTCGAGATCAGACTCCACGAACGAACCGCTGCTAAGAGTTGGAGACCTTGAACTTAATCGTGACGAAGGAGTGGTTTCTTTAGGAGACAAAAAAATTCACCTAACACGGACTGAGTTTCACCTTCTTTACGAGCTCGCCGAAAACCCCAATAAAGTTCGCAGCAGAGAATATCTTCTGGAAAAAGTTTGGGGCTATGGCTACTTCGGCGATGGGAGACTAGTTGACGTTCATGTACGCCGCCTGCGGACAAAAATAGAAGTAGATGCAGCTAGCCCACAGTACGTAGTGACAGTCAGAGGGATGGGCTACAAGCTTCAACACTAAGTAGACCAATCCGCTCTCAGTTAGTTCTCGTGTACTATCGTGAACTACTTTTATTGATCAGTTACCAAAAGATCATGTAGCTAAACCGAAGACCCCGTTAGCGTCTCATAAGCGAGGACACCATTTGAAGAATAACTCGCCTGAATGAAAAACAGATCAAGACTTTGGCATAGGAGATTACCTCTTCGAGCGCGCATCGTTGGAGCCTTTACTCTAGGCGCAATCATTGCAGCTCTTTTCCTAGTGATAATCACCTACGGCTTATCTCGAGAGTCAATGCTGCGGCAACGAGAAACCTCCTCACAGGAACAATTTTTTGCTAATGCAAGACAAGTCCAAGGGGCTCTCAGAGCAGAGGATCCCGACTTCGCTCTACTCCTTGAATCGTTACCAAGCTTAAGCGGCAGTAGGTCAATCCTTAGAACCAGTGAAAACACGTGGGTTTCTCTTTCTTTAGCTCCAAGCGACCTTCCGACTCTCTTAATCGATGAAGTAAAAAATGCTTCGACAGCAAGACAAATGCGCTATCGCCTAGAAGGAGAATCACAGCTAGCCGTTGGTCTCAGGCTGCGCCCAAGCCAAATTTCGACCTTAACTGATGTTGCTTATTTCGAGATTACGCCACTTTCAGAGATCGAAAATACTCTGGAAAGTCTCGGCTTAATACTTATTTTAGGTGCCATAGCAACCGTCTTAATCGGTGCTTCAGCCGGCTTGTGGGCTAGCGGCAGAGTTCTAAGCCCATTAACCGATATATCCGCTGTGGCGCAAGCCCTTGCGAACGGACAATTCGCGGCCAGAGTTGAGACAACTGACGACCCAGACCTTATGCCAATTATCAGGTCATTCAACGACATGGCTGCGACTATGGAACAACGCATAGCGAAAGATGCTCGATTTGCGTCCGACGTTAGCCATGAGCTTCGTTCACCACTCATGACTCTCAGAGCGTCTATCGAAGTGATGCAAAGTCGACGCATCGAACTCCCCGAGCGTGCCTCACAAGCCCTTGACCTCCTCGCTGGTGATGTAGATAGGTTTGAAAAACTAGTCCAAGACCTCCTTGACTTAGCAAGATCCAATTCAGGGTCTATCCCATCTGACCTAGTCAACATGACGGAACTGGTTGAAGCCACCGTAGCAATGTTCGAAAAACAGCCACCTATAAGTATTCTCGATGGAGCGAACAACGCTCTAGTGATCGGAGATAAACGCCGGCTAGCTCAAGTGTTCGATAATCTGCTCCGCAACGCAGAAAAATATGCGAACGGAGCCACCTTGATAGAGATAACTCAGTCAGAAGGCAGGGTGTACGTATCCGTCGAGGATGCGGGACCCGGGGTATCTCCTTCCGAGCGAGAACTCATCTTTCAAGCCTTCACTCGCGGAAACGCAGCAAAAAACCGAGGTACAGGCGGGGGCGCAGGCCTGGGGCTTGCTCTAGTCGATGAGCACACACGACGGCACGGAGGCTCAGCGAAAGCAGGAAATCGTAAGGACGGACACCGCGGAGCTCGCTTCACAATTGACCTGCCGATGGTTGGAAGAAAATGAGTAAATCTAAGCTTCTAATACTGAACGCGGTTGTCTTTATTCTTTTCGCCCTCCCAGCCTGTGGCCTCTCTTCAAATGAAACCCCAAACGTTTTAGAAGTTCCTGAGGATGTTTTCCCTGACGGAGGGCGACTCCCAGCAGACCTTAACCCTGATGATTCACTTGAGTTAGACGTCGGCACGACTATTCATCCGGTTTATTTCCTATTGGATAGTCAGATAGTTGAGGTAAAACGGCGTCTACTTTCTCCAGTATTTTTAGAAGCCCCACTTAACAATCTGCTAATTGGCCCCTCCTCTTCAGAAGCGGCAACTGGACTAGAGTCAGCGATACCTGAAGGCACCGAGATAGTCAATGTTCAAGTCTCACGAAACAACATCGTTGCCATTCATCTAAATGCCAATTTTTTTGCTCTTCAGGGTGCTCAACGAATTAGAGCCACAGCTCAACTAGTTTTCACTGGCCTCGGGTTAGTAACCGATGCTCAAGGCATCCTCTTCCTTTTAGATGGTGTCGCTCAGCAGCTCCCGGATAGTCGAGGCATTATCGCCGAAAAAGCTTCTGACGGCTTCGTTCAGCCGCTAACAGCAGATGATTTCGCCCCATTGCGCGCCCAGAATAAAAATTTATAAGTTACTCAACATTATTGCGATCAAAATTATTGCCGAATCGTATGGCGAGATCTCGATACTGCTCGGGCGAATGCCACAAACATAAGCATCATTGGGAAAACCTCAAGACGGCCAAACATCATTAAAAACATTATGATTACGCGTCCGAGCCGAGGAAATACCAAAAAGTCACTTACCGGTCCTGCCTCTCCCAACCCCGGGCCGGCATTTCCGATCGCTGAAACCGCTCCCGAGAATGCAGTAACAGGTTCAACACCCAAACCTGCCAGCGTTAACCCTCCAAGCACGATTAACCCCATATACAACAATATGAAACCGACCGCTTTCGCAGCAATTTGCTCATCTATTGATACCGCTCCCATACGAATAGGAACTACGGCCTTGGGGTGGCGCGCTCTAACGATTTCGCGAAAAGAATAGCGCACCAAAATTTGGAGACGCAATATTTTCATGCCCCCGGCAGTCGACCCGGTCATACCGCCAACGATCATTAATGTCAGGAGGACTACCTGAGCGGCAGGCGCCCAAATAGTAAAATCACTAGTCCCAAAGCCAGTGCTGGTTCCTAATGAAACAGTATAAAAAAATGACTCTCGAATATTTCTACCTAATGAGAGATTCCCAAAATTTAACCATATTAAAATAAATGTTGACCCAACAATCAACCCCAAGTACCAACGCAGCTCACTCACCCGATGGTACGCTTTTGGGCCGTTTTTGAAGGCATACCAATGCAGCGAAAAGTTAGCGCCGCAGAAAATCATGCCTGCGATGATAATGAATTCGACTAGCAAGGAATCGAAATGAGCGATCGACGCGTTATAGGGAGAAAAGCCCCCAGTCGCAACAGTCGTGAATGCATGAGTAGCAGCATCGTAGGGCGATAAACCTACGACCATAAGGGCAGCAATCATAGCTAGCGTTATTCCGCCATATAGTAACCATAGACGGCGCGCAGTGTCAGTAACTTTCGGTGTTAACCGGTCAGCCGTTGGCCCAGGGGCTTCGTTGGCTATTAGCTCCAGACCTCCAATTTTTAAGGCTGGTAATACAGCTACCGCTAGGACAATTAAACCCATCCCACCAAACCACTGAATCATGCTTCGAAAGAACAGGACTCCTCGAGGCACAGCCTCAATATCGGAAAAAATCGTTGAGCCGGTGCACGTAAATCCCGATATTGACTCGAATAGAGCATCATCAAAATGAGCCCATGGGATTGACCCGGTCATCAAGAAAGGCAAAGCACCAGCTATCGAAACAGCAAGCCAGCTCCACGCAACAGAGGCAAGAGCAACCGGGGTATCAGCTCGATCAGATACCGAAGAAGCACCAAACATGATGGTACCTATCGATAAAATTAAAAGGGCCGAGACCAATAGACCTGAAGCCCCACCGCCCCCATCTGCTAAAGCAACTCCCGAAGAGGCAAACATTCCTAATGAGATGGCGACCAACGCAGAGCCAGAGACTCTCAAGGGGGTCCCTTTAATTTTTTTCATCGGACTGCCATTTTTCTACGGCCAAATGATTTACGCCTTAATGTTCTGGCCAGTGGCTCGGTAATGAATGCCAAAACCACTAATACCGGTGTTATGGATATTCGGCCAACAACCATTAGGCCCGCTGAAAAAATCTGCCCAATACCCGACAATTCACTTAAATGGTTGATCTGGGCTGCACCGCCAAAAGCCGGGCCAAAATTAGAAAGACATGAAAGTGCAAAAGAAAAAGCGCCCTCCAAATCTAGACCACCGTTAGTCAGTATCAACGCTCCTGGAATCAGAACCAAGAGCGACAAAAAAATTTCGCCTACTATTCTAGAAAACGCCGTTTGCCCAATCGACGAATGACCAACACGAATAGGTAGAACTGCAGTCGGGTGAATCACACGCTTCAGCTCACGACCGATATAAGAGCTAATGGCCAAAAGACGCATCACCTTGAAGCCCCCAGTCATTGACGCTGACATGCCACCGATCAACATCACAATGATGACCAGCGACTGTCCGCCGGCAGATCGCAGATCGCTCGCACTATCGATATAGCCTGTCGTCGAAGCGGCAGAAGTGACTTTAAACAACGAGGATCTAACAATGTCTAGCGTCAATGGTTGCCTAGCAAAAATAGCGACGAACGAGGCGGCAGCAAGTACAACTAATGAATAAAAACGAAATTCATAGCTTCTCCAAAATCGCTTTGGGTCTTTACGCCGTATAGCTAAGAAAATAAGCGGCAGACTGATCCCAGCAATAAACATTCCACCGACAGCCACCCATTCGATTGGTCCTGATTGATAGGCGCCAATCGAACCGAGCTGAGTCGAAAAACCGCCAGTAGAGATAGTCGTTAACGCGTGCATCGCACTATCAACTAACGGCATGCCGGCTGCTGCGTAGCCCACTCCTATTAACGCTGTCAACATGACATATAGGAGCAATAGCCTGAAAACAGTGCCACTGCTTTTAGGTGACAAACGTCGGGCAGAACGAGTCGCCACTCCGCCATCTGCATCGAGCCCACCAACTCCTAGATGCGGCAAAACGCGTACTAAGATAACGATGAGAGCAGCACCGGCGATCCACTGCCCAAGGGCGCGTAGAAGCATGACTCCCGGCTCAATCTTAGAAATATCAATCGTGCTCGCGTTAGTACCTGTAATCGTCGACGCAGCCTCAACAAGGGCCAGAGTGATGCTTCCAGTAGCTCCAGTCGCCAATAGGCCAACCATTACGATTCCTAGCGAAGCTAAAGTTCCCGATGCTAATGCTCGAAACAGTCGCGCTGTGCTTAGATATTTAGGAACGCGCGCATATCTTAAAATAAACAAGCCGATAACTGCTGAGGTAGTGCCAACGACTGAAAGCTCTAGCCAAACGCTTCCTCCACGGGCGCTATCGAACAGAGCACACACCATGAACATAGGCCAAACACACAACGCCACTGTCCCAACCGTTACCGCCCCAACCGATTCAACCCGGCCGTTTGAGTAACCTCTCACTGCCAACTTGACAACATGCAGACTCTTAGTTATTCGGATCTTCAATCGTCCGAGGCTCGGTCTACCTCTAGACGGCCTTGGCGTCACCCGAAAGCCCGCTTGACCTCATCCACCATATTTGGTTTTGCGAACACGATGACATGATCGCGCGTTCTCAGCACACTACGCCCACGAGCTATATGGGCGTTACCATCGCGAACTATCGCAGCTAGAAGGGCTTGAGTCGGCAATCCAAGATCCCGAACAGCGGTCCCGTCTGCCGGGGCTCCTGGGGCAACTTCGAACTCAACGACCTCTACATCGCCTTCAAGGAAAGTTGCAACGGCTGTCACGTCTCCGCGCACATATCGCAAAACACTATTAGCGCTTGCTGTACGAGGTGATAACGCTGCATCAATTCCAACTTCTTCGAGCAGGCTTAAAAGACTCAAACGGTGCACAACGGCGATTGTCTCCGCAGCGCCTTGAGATTTGGCATATAGACATGCAAGAACGTTTGCATCATCTTCGCCCGTTGCTGCAACTACGGCATCAAAATTTCCTACATCTTCGCTCTGCAAGAAATCAGTATCAGTGATGTCTCCTTGCAAAACCAATGCTCCAAAAAGTTTTTCGGAAAGCACCTTTGTACGGTTCGGGTCTCTCTCGACTATCACTACTTCTACGCCTCGATCGACCAGGCGAACGGCAAGAAGTTCAGCTGTGCGACCACCCCCGAGCAACATCACTCTTCGGAGTTCCGCTCGGTGTAGACCGAGTATCTCCATCAGTTCTCTGCGACCTTTTCGACGACAAACAACACGTAACAGATCATGAGCCAGAAGCCGAGTATCATCTCGAACCACCTCGCTTACACCGTTACGAATAATCTCTCCAAATATGAAGTCCCATTCAGGCTCATAATCCGCGCCTATTTCTTGCATAGACCTACCGACTACCGGAGCATCGTCTCCCAACCGGGCGCCAACTAAAAGTATTTCACCGCCAGCCATCTCATAAATATCAGAAGCTCCTTGATAAACAAGCAACTCATGAATGGCTCCAGCTGTTTGTTCATCAGGGTCGAGGACCAAGTCAACGCCCATGGCCTCTCGTAACTGTCGACCATCAGGGCCCCTAAGCTCTCTGTCTGCAATCCGAGCGATAGTCGACAACGACTGATCGTCTCGCGCTTGACGAGCCTGAAGACACACGAGCAAATTAGCCTGGTCGCTATCAGTCACAGCCACCATAACTTCGGCCTTATCGACACCGGCTTCCTTCAACGTCGTTGGATTGGTTGCATTTCCAGTCACCGTCATTATGTCGAGCTTCTCTAAGGGTTCTAGCTGTTCTCGACTTAGATCGATAACAACGACCTCATTACCTTCTCGACTTAAACGCTCGGCGACGTAAGAACCCACTTCACCCGCACCCGCTACAACGATTCGCACGTTCCCGAACATACAACCATCAGAGGCTTAGGGGAATTCTCAGGGCTAGAACGCTTCGAGAAAAGTAGAGGTAACGGTAAGGTGCACACATGGCTGTAATCATTTCTATTGACGCCGGCACAACCGGAGTTCGAACGTTTGCTCTAAACGAAAATGGAATTCAAGTCGGGCTTGCCTACAAAGAATTCACCCAGCACTATCCGTTTCCTGGGTGGGTGGAACATGACCCCACAGAAATATGGGTTGCTGTTCAAGACACGATAAAAGAGCTTGCTAAGACTCTGAGTGAACCAATTGCTTGTATCGGTATCGCTAACCAGCGCGAAACGGCCGTGGCTTGGAGCAGAGCTAGTGGTTTACCTTTGGCCCCGGCGATTGTTTGGCAGGACAGGAGAACCACGAAGCGCTGCATCGAGCTAGAGCAGCAAGGCCATCTGGGTCTAGTGAGAAACGCAACAGGTCTTGTCCTTGACCCGTACTTTAGTGCAACTAAGTTTGAATGGTTTCTCGAATCCGGGGGCGTTCAACTATCGGCAGATTTAGCTTTTGGGACTATCGACTCTTGGCTCATATGGCAGCTAACCGGTGGGTCGGTACATGCCACCGATCCAAGCAATGCGTCACGAACAATGTTGTTCGACATATCTCGAAGCTGCTGGTCTGACCAACTTTGCGAACTGTTCAAAATACCTCAATCTACGTTGCCCGATGTCCTTCCTTCCTCGGGACGTCTCGGAACAACAGCAGATTCGACCGCATTTGGCCCGGGAATTCCAATAAGCGGTGTCGCCGGCGACCAGCAATCAGCTCTCTTTGGCCAGGCATGCCTAGAACCCGGAATGACCAAAAACACCTACGGCACCGGTTCTTTTGTATTAATGAACGTCGGCGAAGTTTGTCCGAAACCTATTGATGGTCTATTGAACACCATTGCTTGGGACTTAGGCGATGGCCCTATCTTCGCATTGGAGGGAGCAATTTTTGCGACTGGGGCAGCAATACAGTGGTTACGAGACGGTTTGCAAATCATAGAACAAGCATCAGATATTTCTCTATTAGCTGAGTCTGCAGACTCGAACGGTGAAGTTTTTTTTGTTCCAGCATTCGCAGGACTTGGCAGTCCGTGGTGGGACCCCACGGCTCGCGGAACGCTACTAGGGCTTACAAGTGGAACCGGCCGAGCAGAAATAGCGCTAGCTACGCTTCAAGCTATTGCGCTCCAGACGCGAGATGTTATTGACGCAATGACCACTTCCGCTAACTACGAAATCAAAGCATTACGCGTAGACGGAGGAGCATCAGTATCTGATTTACTTCTACAAATCCAAGCAGACCAACTCAGTGTTCCGGTTCAGCGCTCAGGAGTTACTGAGGCAACGGCTCTTGGCGCTGCCATGCTTGCAGGCCTAGCAGAAGGTGTTTGGTCTAACGTCAGCGAGGTACAAGACGCTTGGACATTAGGTCAAGAGTTTTTGCCGCAACAACCGGCAGCAGAAGCTGCTGAACTCCACGAAAAGTGGAAAAGAGCGATCGAGCGATCCCGTGCCTGGGCGAGCTAATAATTCTCGTTAATAGTTTTGATAACATTCTCTAAAAACTTTATTTTTTAAGCAGTTCTAACCCACCCGCTATCTGAGTCATAGCTTGACGGATTCTTTGCTCATTCTCCACTAGAGCGAATCTCACATACCCTTCTCCTCCTGGACCAAAACCCACCCCGGGAGAGAGGGCTACATTAGAAGAATTTAGAACGTGCTTGCAGAAATCTACTGACCCCATTGCTATATAGGGGTCAGGTATAGGAGCCCACAGAAACATCGTGCCCTTAGGAGCATCTACCTTCCAACCTAAACGATTAAGGCCCCGAACCAACGTATCCCGACGAGACTGATACACATTTAAAACTTGGTTTGGAAAATCTCGTTCTTCGTTCATCACGACTGTCGCAGCTATTTGTATCGGTTGGAAAGTTCCATAGTCAAGATAACTTTTAAGCTTCGCTAGAGCAGCTATCACTTCAGGGTTTCCAACACAAAACGCTACTCGCCAGCCAGGCATCGAGAACGTTTTTGTCAAGCTATAAAATTCAACGGCCACATCTTTAGCTCCGTCAGCTTCCAAAATCGAAGGAGGCTTATACCCATCAAACCCTATACCGGCATAGGCGAAATCATGAACTAGTATCACTTCTCGCTCTTTGGCGAAATCTACAATCCGTTGCATAAACGGAAGGTCGACACATGTCGTCGTCGGATTGTGAGGAAACGAAAGGACGATGACCCTTGGGCGCGGCCATGAATACTCAAAACGCTCTACCAAGTTGTCGAAAAAATCTTCTCCAGTTGCTAGGGGAACCTCTCGAACATCAGCACCGGCGAACAACGGACCAAATATGTGAATCGGGTACGAGGGCGCAGGCACCAGACAAGCGTCTCCTGGCCCCAAAAGTGTCCACATTAAATGCGAAAAACCTTCCTTAGCACCGATGGTGTTTATCACTTCGGTCTCAGGGTCTAAGTCAACATTCCAGTTACGTTTATAAAGATCGGCTACTGCCTGACGAAGTTTAGGGATGCCTCTGCTTGCAGAATAACGATGATTTCTTTCGTTCTCAGCTGCCTCACCTAATTTAGCTACCGCACGCTCCGGAGAAGGGATATCAGGATTCCCAAAACCTAAATCGATTACATCTTCTCCGGCTCGTCTTCGTTCGACCTTTAATGAATCTATGATCGTGAACACGTATGGTGGGAGATTGTTTATGCGTCTGAATTCCACTTTAATGAGGGTACCGGCGTCTCGCCTCAGTAAACATCTATTCCACCGGCTTGTTCTAAGTTAGCTTATTTCTCCAGCCGCGCTTGAAGGTCATCAAGCGCTGCATGCATGATTCTGCCTTCTGCTCTACGTTTTACAAAACCTGGAAGTGGGATAGCGAGTTCTACTGCCAATTCATAGACAACTTGAGTTTTTCCTTCGTCATCATCTAGCGGGAGAAAGCGATAACAGCCATCAAGTTTTTTTACTATGTCGCCGCTCAGGAGATGCCAACTAATTACGTTGGGAGATTCAGAATGGTCGTAAGCAAGCGTATAGGTAGCGCTACGACCCATAGCCGCAGCTCGAAATGCCACCTCATTAGGCCGGTCTTGAGCATCTCTAGAAATAATGTTTACTTCCCGTAAATCGTTCACCCATAGCGCATAGCTCTCTATGTCCGCTACGAGATCATGGCATTGTGACGGACTTGCGTCTATTGTCCGAGCGACTTTTAGTTCATCAACCATTACCGGCTCCTACGCATCCGAGGCATTACCATCTAACCATGGTTCTGTTAATGCATCGAGTCATCTCGACTAGGAAATTTTCCATGCTTGGCTCCCCAGAGTGCCAAAAGGCCAATTACTAGGGTTGGGGCTAACACACCAAAAGCAAGCATTGAATATGGTCGCATAGCCGCCACTACGACCACTGATAAACTTTGGAAAAAAAGCGAGGCCAAGAAAATTTTTTGGACAGGCTTCGGTGCTGATCCTTGAAGTAAAAATAAGTTTCCCACATTCACAATTTCAAATTTGCTTCGACTTAACCCGATCAATAAAGCGCTTAGTAAACAACTGAGGCCAATAAAAAAATAGCTGCAGGAAATAACAACAACGAAAATGCCAAAACGGTCGACATTGATCAGTCCAACTAGAAGGAATGGGATCAAGGCAACAGTGGACTGCCATGCAAGAGCGATGATCCAAAGCCCCTCACTCTCGCCATTGGTTAAAGCGTCTCTATCCATATCAGGTCAGATTCTCCCCTCTTTCAATGATTTTGAACTGCTTAAACTTAGGTTTCTCAACTAAGTGCTATCTCTAACTGTTCTGCTAAGACATCATAAGAGAATAGTGACTCTGATCTTTTCCTCCCATAGCTAGCCATAGAGCGCCGCTTACTAGGGTCTCGAAGTAGAGAAGTTACCATTTCAGCAAGTTGGTGCTCATCTGTAGGATCATCAATGATTAAGCCTGATAGTTCATCTTCTACAGCTTCGTGAGCTCCACCAGATCTACCTGCAATCTGCGGGACCCCGCTGGCCGCTGCTTCAACGAAGACAATGCCGAAACCTTCTTGTTCGAGTCCAGCCCAACGATTCCGGCAAGGCATTACGAAGAGGTCGCTCATTCCAAATGTTGCGGGTAAGTCTGAATCATCAACTCGACCTAGGAAAGCAACGGGCAATCCTAGTTTTTTGCTAATGCTTCTTAGTCTTTTATGATCACGACCACTACCGCCTATCGCGAGCTGGACGTCTGGCACATCAGCCCTGACAAGGTCAACCGCACGAATCAATCGGTCGAATCCCTTCCGAGGAACTAGCCTACTTACCGCAAGAATTAGCGGCCCTGAGTGCAGCCCATATTGGTCACGAGTGGACTTTCTTTCCACTGAGCTAAGCGGTTTAAATCTTTCGGTATCAACTCCCGGAGGGATTTCCTTAACCGTCAACGATGTCCTTGCAGCAAGTTCACCCTCTTTGGCAGCATATCCACCGGCTGACAAAACGAACTCTGACTTTCTCAATACCCGACCTAGAAGGTGCCGGCTAACTGGTAGCCGCCCGGGAACAGTGATTTCTGCGCCATGGAGCACGACCGCATAAGGCAGTCCAAGAGATGGACCCAAATGACCTAAAGGCAACGCCGGGTCTAGCACGACCAGTTCGGCCTCCATAGCTGCAGCTTCCTCTCTGATTCGCTGAGCTAAGCGAGGATGAGGCAAGAGAACTTTATTCTTATCTCTTACTATTTTGTAGGGTTGGGTCAGGTCCCATTGCGCTGCTTCTGGATGCGGAGTAGTCATTACAGCAAATTGGTCTGAAGGAAGCCTGCGCCAAAGTTCCCATAAGTAATTCTGAATCCCGCCTACTTTAGGGGGGAAATCGTTCGTTACTAGTAAGTGACGTTTCACGCCGATTCCATCATTTCCAATTCCTTACGCACCCAGCCATTCGAATCATCTCTAGTCAGAGATTCGTAGCCGATTTGCAAGAACAAGTGAGTTAAGTCCAGTTGACGAGCAGCCCAAACAGCATGCGCACGAACCATTGCAGAGTCTGACTTGAGAGCGCTAAAGACGACCGACTGAACAGCAGAATCTCCACCATTAGCTACATTAGCGAGGACCACTAATGCATTCCTTCGAAGGTATTCTGCTCTGCGACGTGGAATATACCAGTGTTCATATTTTTTCATAAGAGCTTCATCTGTGGACTGTAGTAGCTTAACCAATTCAACTGTTCGGCTTCGATTACTAGCTTGAATTCGAACTGTCTCTTTCCCATCGTTCACCGGACATACCGTTTGACAGTCATCGCAGCCGTATAGACGGTTGCCTAATGCAACACGAAATTCAACTGGGAAAATTCCTTGTGCTTGAACTAGCCAAGCCAAACATTTATTCGCATCCAACACCCCTTCTTCATCGAGAGCGCCTGTTGGGCATTCGACTTGACAACGGCTGCAATCTCCACAGCCGTCGCTGTGACCTTGGCTTTCGACTATTATCAGTCGATCAGTAACCACTGAGCCAATTACCGTCCAAGAACCCAGTTCAGGATTGAGCAGCATACTATTTTTGCCGATCCAACCGAGCCCAGCCCGAACAGCTATTGCTCGGTCGACTAATCGATTATCATCGAACACCACCTCAGCTGCTGAACCTTGAGCATGCAAGAAGGACGCAACCGCTTCAAGCCCGGAGCGTAGCTGACCATATTCATCTCGAGCCACATAATGAGCTATCGAGCCAAACCCGGGCCTTGTAACGTCTGAGGGAGCGTCGTAGCGACGAAGAGCGACAACAAGAGACTGGGCACCTTCCATCAAATCAGCCGGAGAAGTAGCCCTTTTAGGGTTGCCGTAAGTGAAATGCATTCCACCATGAAGTCCTCGTTGTTTTCGGTCTTCAAGCTCTCTGCGAGCCTCCATTAGAGGATCTACAGATGCTATTCCGATATCGTCTAGGCCTTCAGAAATAGCTAATTCACGAAGCTCTGAGAAAAGAAGCCGGTCATCCACGAACTCCATAGTCGCGTTTTAATAGCTGTAAAACCAGTTCAACCCTTCAACTAAAAATTTAAATACTAGCTATCTAATTATCGAGGGCTTTTATCCTTGCGCCGTTAGCAAAACCACCATCTCTTAGATTTCTGGGAGTGCTAAGGACGTTTGCGCACGTAACCGTTAACGATCTGCGGTTTCTTAGAATAAATATGATTGAACGACCGGCGCAATGAACAATTTCAACGACTTTCGAAGGTCAGAATCTATGCCTAATTTTTTGTCTAATGTCATATCGTTGCCAGAGCAACGCGTAGCTCTGCGCGCGACTGTAAGGAAATTGTCAAGCCGTTTTTTCCTTATTATTAGCGTAATCAAAAATAATTCCGAAATCAGGCCCTTGGGAGTCAGCAGACTTGTCCTCGAACACAAGTAACCTGTTGGTAGAGGAATCTTGATGTTCGGCGAAGATGCAGACATATGGGTCGGGCGCCAGTTCGGCCCCTACAACATCACCAGTCTGCTCGGACGCGGAACAGTCGCACATGTCTACAGAGCAGAAATTAAAGGTGGGACTGAAGAAGTCGGCCTAAAAATACTTACCCCTTTTGCAGAAGCGCGTGCTGAAATTAGAGAGTTATTCGAGCAAGAGCACCGATTAATGAAACGGCTCAACCATCCGAACGTCTTAAACGTTGACGAGGCTGGCACGATCGCTGGCACCCACTATATGGAGATTGGAATTATAGCGGGAAGAACAATTTGGCAAATTGTTCAAGAAAAAAAACGTCTTAGCGTTACTGAAAGTATTTCGATTACTAGGCAGATTTGCATGGCTCTCGACCACGTGCACGAAAACAACATTATCCACAGAGATGTGAAGCCGTCGAACATCATGCTGACTGATGATGGGCAGGCGATTTTATTCGACTTTGGTCTTGCTCATGACCTCCAAGGACCCCCACCACCGGAAGGAAGAGTTTTTGGTTCGCCTATGTTTCTGGCACCAGAGCAAGCTCTCGGCCATCCCGTGGACCAGCGGACAGATCTCTACTGTCTCGGGGCGACGCTATATCGTCTAACCGCAGGCGCCGCACCTTTTTATGGAGAACGAAATGATCTATTGCATGCCCATGTGAACCTGACTCCTCCGGATCCTCGCGGCGCAGGTGTCCCGGATGCATTGGCCACTCTCATCCTACGTTCAATGTCCAAAAATCCTGATGAACGGTTTCAAAGCGGCAGCGACTTTGCCGATGAGCTTACTAAATTAGAGAACGTTGAACCAGCAACGCCATCGAAAAAAAGCCTTATACAACGCATAACGCGTCGTTAATATTATCGACTTTTTTACGTTTAAGAACGTATGTTCGGTATCATGAGATTGTGTTTCAGCAGTCCTTCACCGATCTTGGGACTCCCCTTCAGCAAGTTGCCTTCTGTGTCCTGGACTTAGAAACAACCGGTGGCCGTCGGGGCGAAGACATGATTACCGAGATCGGAGCCGTGAAAATCGCTGGCGGGCAGGTTCTAGGTTCATACCAAACGCTTATCAATCCAGGCCGACCCATCTCCACAGGGATTAGCTACCTAACTGGAATCACGACGGCGATGGTCGAGAATGCTCCACGAATTGAGACGGTACTTCCTAGCTTTCTTGAATTCCTAGGCAACTCAGTAATAGTCGGACACAATGTCCAATTTGATCTTGGGTTTCTGAATGCGGCGCTAGAGAGGGTTAACTACCCCAAACCAAACAACAAAGTCGTCGACACGTTAGCGCTAGCGCGAAGACTTGTTAGAGATGAGGTGCCGAATTGCAAACTGTCGACGCTGTCAAGATGCATGAATCTTCCGAAACGAACCGCTCACAGAGCCCTGGAAGATGCTTTAACTACATCTGACCTTCTCCACGTTTTGCTTGAAAAAGCTGCATCACTTGGAGTACTTGGATTAGACGACCTGCTCGAACTACCGAAACTTCACAGGCACCCACAAGCAGGCAAGCTATCGCTAACCACCAACCTCCCAAGGAAACCAGGTGTATATCAGTTCCTTAATGCAAAACGCGAGGTTCTATACATAGGAAAGGCAACCAACTTACGCTCTCGAGTACGTTCCTACTTTTCTAGCGACCCCCGCAAAAAAGTTACACAACTCTTGAAAGAGACTAAGTTCATCGAATGCACAGTTTGCGAACTACCGCTCAAAGCTGAAGTTCTTGAGGTCCAGCTCATCCATCGCCACCAGCCTCGATTTAACAGGCAGGCAGCTAATTGGAACAAGTACGTTTATTTAAAGCTCACTACCAACGAACGGTTTCCACGACTGACCGTAGTGAGTCAAACCCTTGACGATAATGCTTTTTACTTAGGGCCGATTTCTTCGCGACGGATAGCTCGCTTGGCAGCCTCTGCCATAGAGAGTGCAATTCCACTTCGAAGATGTACCAAGAAAATTTCAGCGAACCCTACCGATACTCGCTGCACTTCAATTCAAATAGGCTCTAACGCTTGTCCTTGCACTGGCGCAGTTAAAGAAATTGCATATCAGCCCATTGTCGAGTCTGCGCTTCAAGCCCTAACCGACAAACCTGAATTAGTGTTGCTCCCCCTGAAGAATAGAATGCGTTCATTAGCGCTTGAACGTCGATTCGAGGAAGCGACTAAAGTACGTGACCAAGCGGCTGCCCTAAGTGGTCTACTTCAACGACAGCGAAAAATTGATTCATTGCGCAGTGCAGGCCGAATCATTGTGGAAATACCGGGATGGGGACGTGCCGAGATTCAAAACGGATTTTTAGTAAATGTTCTCGATGGGCCAGAGCCTAGGAGCAACTTCACAAACGAACCCAACAAAGCCGCTGAGATAGTTAAAAAAGAAGACGCAGACGAACTCTGGTGTGTCAGCAGGTGGGTCAACTCACAATCATCTAAGTTGAAGATAATTTACTGCGACCTACCTTTAGCTTCACAATTTCCAGGCCTACAGTCCTTCGAACCAACGATTGGCGCAGAGAGCCGTCTAGAAACGCTCTGAGGAAACAACTTCGTCTCGGCTACTTTCGGCCAAGGAACTTTACACCATGACCATAACGATCGATTAGTTTAAGTTCATCCACACCGTAAACCATTGTCCAGCGTCGCTCGCTGGATTCAAACTTAACGGCCGCCATTACATATCTATTGCCGGGCTGGACTGCCACAACCGTCCCGGTTTCACCCACTAGATGCTTTCGACTCTCGTCTTCGGTAGCAGTCAAAGTAATCACGTCACCCACGCCGAAGGGAAGTGATGCTCCAATCACCATCTAAAACTCAATCCCGGACGCTTGCCATAAAGGCTTGCACTTGCGTCACCTTCGAATTAGCTGAGCCGTCCGCCATTACTTCGCGCGACAATTCTACGCCTTCTGCAAAACTGTCCGCGATCCCAGCAACCACTAAACCCGCCGCTGCATTTAACGCAATAATGTCAGAACGCGGACCTTTGTCTTCTCCACTAAATATTCGTTGCATGATTTCACTATTTTCGGCTGGACCGCCACCGACGAGATCTGCTCTGTTCACCAGTTTGATCCCGACAGACCTGGGATCAAACTCGTAATCCTTGATGAGCTCACCTTCTCGTACTTCGTAGATTCGCGTGAGATCGGTTGTCGTGATTTCATCCAAGCGGTCCGCCCCATGTACCACGAGCGCGTGCTTAATGTTTCGAGCCGCTAGCACAGCTGCGACACGTGGAGCCATCGCCGGGTCGCTGACGCCTATCACTTGACGTTTTACACCTCCAGGGTGAGACAATGGGCCCAAAAAATTGAAGGTGGTTGGTACCCCGAGCTCGGACCGAACTGGGCCGACATGCCGCATCGCAGGGTGAAAGGCTTTTGCAAAAGCAAACCCAATACCTGTCTGGGCCATACATCGAGCAACTTCGTCTCCAGTTGCTTCGATATTGATCCCGAGCGTTCCGAGTAAATCAAAAGAGCCGCTACTAGAAGAAGCAGCTACAGATCCGTGCTTACAAACAGCAGCGCCGGCCGCAGCAGCTACAAAGCATGACATAGTAGAGACGTTGAGAGCATTCTTTGATCTTGCGGGTGCTCCGCCGCTTCCAACAATATCAATAGCTCCATCTGGTAGGTCCAAAGGTGCAGCCGCTTCCATCATCGCTTCTACCATGCCAGTGAGCTCTGGAACCGACCCGCCTTTCATGCCTATCGCAATTATAAATCCCGCGACCTGAGCGTCTGTGGCTTCACCTCTAAGGATCGAGCTCAAAGATGCTCGGGCTGCTTTGACCGATAGATCTACGCCGCCTACTAAATCTCGCAGTATTGATGGCCACCCTCCGTACTCTGAAAGTACGGTTGGCTCCTCAGCTCTATTCGACACGCCATTGACCTTAGCCAGAATTAGAACCTTCCAACTGACTTTAATTGGCAGTTTCTAGTAACTTTGGGAGCTTGGATTCGGCAAGACACTGCGAAGCTTGCGTTCTTTCGCCTTCGCACGGCGTCTTCGCCGAATCAAACTTCTTCTTTCGGCACCAGTAGCTCCGCCCCAGACACCTTCTTCTTCTCGCGCACGGATAGCATACTCAAGACACTGTCGCGCCACCGGACATTGGACACAAATGGACTTTGCGTCCTCTCCCGTTGAGTCACCGCTCGGGAAAAACACTTCTGTAGCAACACCGCGGCAGGCAGCACGCTTTTGCCAATCATCCACGTCGGGACAAATTGCTTGACCGATATCAAATATCTTATTTGCTTTACTTCTATCATCGGACCGTGCAAGTTCTTTATAATTTGAGTCAAGAGTAGACATCACAAAGGAAGTCTTCCTGAAACTAAGGGCAGTTGTCCATACTAAACGAACGTTTAATTAAATAAACTCATAAGGCCAGGTTCCATGAAATCTGAGTTCCGATTTGCAAAATACAACATCAACTACTCAGCGTGGCTTAAAGGTGTATTTGTATCACTTTCGGTAGTTTTGGTCTTTGGTCTACTTCTCGGCAATACGATCGATCCAGATAGTTCGTTCTCAGTTGCCATCACCATTGCTTTATCTATCGGAATCTTAGCTGGAGGGTATGTAGCAGCTATCTACTCGCCACGAAACCATATTGTTCACGGCACGTTGACAGCAGCCCCCATTATCCCGCTCAGCTTGTTAGCTCAGTTCGTCCGGCTGACACGGGACTCAGCAGATGTATCTTGGCTCTCACTATTTTTTACGATTATGTTGACTATTTCCCTCGCCAGTTTGGGTGGAGTAATAGGTGGAAGATTTGCTATAGCTCGTCGTTCGCTAATCAAATAGAGTCAAAATAGTTTTAGTTGAAATTCTGTTTCTCAGTCCCGGCAATCTATTTTGGCCCTAGATTGATATTGCGGTGAGTTGGCTGAGTGACCGCGGATCAGATTTCTGATTCGAGGAAGGTCGGGACTCCATAGGGCAGAGTGCTGAAATACAATCAGGCGCCGCGAGGCGACGGAAAGTGCAACAGAAAATAAACAGCCGATGGGCCGCTCGTCGGCCACAGGCAAAGGTGAAAAGGTGCGGTAAGAGCGCACCAGCATTTGAGGTGACTCAAATGGCTTGTAAACCCCGCTCGGAGCAAGGCCATGCAGAGATCAGGCGGCCCGTCTGATGATCTCGGGTAGGCCGCTTAGATGGATGGTCACTCATGCGGCTTCTAGCCGCTGGACAGAATCCCGCCTACAGGCCGACTCACCGCCCTAAAGATCCCAAGCGCAAAGCATCTCCACTACCAACTCGCTACTATCAGTGGAGATGTCACGTTTTTATTGGCCAGAAGCACTCAATATTGGGCCACTAACCATTCTGACTGGCACGGAGAGAGGCAAGTACCCTCACGGCAACTCGGTTTTAGTCGAAGGAACACGAGAAACTATTCTGATAGACCCATCTTTAACCATTGCTGAAAGAGGATGTCCGATAGCAGTCGACAAGATAATGCTTTCCCATGTACACGAAGACCACATTCCAGGGCTAAGCCGGCTGCCTGATACACCTGTGTATTGCCACACACTTGATGCTCAGGGCCTCCAGTCCTTAGATGGTTTAATGGAAATTTACGGAATGCCCGCTGACATCGAAGCCGGCTTTCGACTGGAAGTTGTTAAAGAGTTTTGTTACGCACCAAGACCCGATGTTCAAACTTTCATAGGTGGAGATAAGTTTGATTTAGGCGATGTCACTATTGAAGTCCTTCACACACCAGGTCACACGAGAGGCCATTCCGTTTTTTTGGTACCTGAAGCAAAAAGTGTTTACCTAGGAGATATCGAATTAACTGGATTTGGGCCGTACTACGGTGATGCATGGTCTTCACTGATCGATTTCGAAAAATCACTTCAACTTTGTCGCCAAATCGATGCAGAAAACTTTATTACTTTTCACCACAAATGGGTGATAAACGGGCGAGCAGAGTTTATAGATCAGTTAAATAGTTTCGAGAAAGTGATTATTAATCGAGAAGAAAAAATGCTTGATTTCTTAAAAAAGCCGCGGACGCTAGAAGACTGTGTGTCTCATCGCTTCGTTTATCGACCTCATGTAGAGCTAGCGTTCGCTGATTCTGTAGAAAGAAGATGCGCAGAACAACACTTAAACCGTATGATTCAGGACGGTCGGGTACGACCAATAGAGAATAAACGCTTTGTATCGGTCTGAAATCCAGCAACCTGGATTTGCGGCTACTTCGTCAGGTGAGCAACTTCGTTAAACGAAAGCAGAGTTTGCTGAGAATTTCGCACAAGAATTCGACTTATTTGTGCTTGCGATACACTCAGGTTCCAGGATATTTCTCGCTCACAAGATAACGCCCACGAAATTGCAGATTTAATCGGTGACACATGAGTAAATACGACGACATGCTGACTCTCTGCTAACGATCGCAAATCTTCGCATGCGCTATGGACACGCCTATTTAACGATGCCAGTGACTCGCCGCCGGGCGGTGTGAAAGTGTCATCGGACCGCCATTGGGCCCAGGTATCTTTGCCGATGCTGGACACCGGTTGGCCGTCCCAATCGCCATAATCTAGTTCGATCCACCGTTCGTCGACAACCGGAGTAATCCCTAACGGCTTAGCGGTTTCGATAGCTCGGGTAAGAGGTGAACACACAACCACGTCCACTTCGCCAAGGGCACCAGCTATTTCGCTTGCTTGTCTCCTACCAAGCGAATCCAACGGGTTATCTATATGCCCTTGCAATAACCCACCTGCGTTTGCGGCTGTTCGACCATGTCGCACAATCGTAAGCATCTTTAGTTATTCATCCTTGTTTCAGTAATTGACCGGTCTATCCGTCCCGTTCTGACAAATTTTTTCCTTCGCTCCGCATCACTCAAACCGAAACGATTAAATAGCCACATCAGACACAAAACGCCTGATAGCTCCAGTAAAATTATCTGTCCTACATTGCCCCCAACTAGCAGTATTTCGTGATCACCAAAACTAATTCCAGCGACTGGCCACCAAAAAATATTTGAATTTGTCCAGGACGCATCAAATACAAGGTGCCAAAATAAACCTATTGGCAAGGCTAACAATCGGCGACGCGACGCCCGACGGCCGATGGTAAGCAACATGACTAAAAACAATATCCCCACCGGAAACATTAAAGTGTGCGCTATCCACTGCTTTCCTCTAACGGAGTCGATTAAATCTGGTAGCAATGCACCAAATATTATTAGGCGGTGGTCTATGACCGGATCTCTAAAAGTAAACCACATTCCCAATAATGAGGTCCCAGCAAACCAAAACAGCAAATCGACTCTTCCCTAGTTTTACTTAACTAGAAATGCACCGCACTCGGGGCATTCAGTTATTTCATTTTCATCAGCAGAGCGAATTTTGTCCAGATCGAGCGCTGAAAGATCCAAGAAACAAGCGCCACAAGTGGTGCCAGTAAGCCTAGCAACGGCGATATTTCCACCCATTCTTACTGTTTGCTTGTCATACAGGGTAATTAAATCAGCCGTGACCGAGCTGACTAAACTGGCGCGCTCTGTTTCAACCTCAAACTTCTCAGCTTCTATTTCTGATTGAATACCGAGAACGCGCCCACTGATTTCTTCGCGACGCTCTTCAAGTCGTTCAATTGCGTTCGACCCGGAAGTGAAACTGAGTGCTATCGGCTCTTCCTTCTCCATCAACTCAATGATTTGGTCTTCTACGATCGTCTGTCTTCGCTGCACTGACTTAATCTCATCTTGGAGCGCCTCAGCTTCTTTAGGAGAAGTTAAACCACCTCCATACAGAGCGTCGTTACTTTTGGCAATCTTAGTCTCGAGCGAAATGACTTCATGCTCCAAACGCTTCTGCTCTTTTTTGATTTGACTTATTTCTGATTCAAGGTGTGTAAGTTTTTCTTTTGCATCAGAAACATCTTCTTCGATTGCTGCGAGTTCTCTTACTTCCGGCAGGTTTCCTAAACGATGGCGCAGCTGGGACAATCGAGTATCACACGTTTGTAGGTCTGCAAGTATCGCTAGGTCACCCACTCTGCCTCCAACTATTCACGAACCTCAGTTTTAGCATGCTTATCCCATTCTCACCTAGCTCAGTTGTTTGCATAATTCGCAAAAGTCAACTGTCTTCAGTCTCATCGTCGACAAGGGAAGCTGGATCAATAACCGGATTCCTACTATTGACTAGAGCACATGGAATATATTCATGCTTAAAGACTTCCATTGACCACGCCTCTGCAATTCGACACACTGCATCTTCGTGGGGAACAAATTTACCAGAAAGTTCGTCGGGGCGAACCATGCCACAAGGTAGTTCAAATTTCATAGCACCTCGTTCTCTGCCCAACTCAATGTCAACCTCACATATTTCAGAAGGAACAAAAACTAGTTGGCTAGTTCTTTGTCTCGGCGGAGGCGACGTAAAAGGTTCTAATAGCTCGTCCTGTAAAACTTTATTCATGAAAGAGCTCCAGATAGTCGCCGGCAACTTACCTCCAGTGCCGAACTTACCCATTGACATCATCTCTTTGGGGTTTCCTATCCACACGGCAGCTGATAGCTGTGGCGTATAGCCAACGAACCAAGCATCTCTAAAATCCTGTGCTGTGCCTGTCTTGCCGGCGGATACCTGTCCATTTTCTAGCTGCGATCGTCGACCGGTTCCCCGTTCAACATTTGATTTGAGAGCTGAAGTCACCCAGGCTGCTGTGTTCTCTGACAGCACACGCTTTCCGGTCGGCACGTGGTAGTAGATCAACTCCCCCTTTGGGTCTTCGATCCGACTTATGTAGTAAGGCTCCATTCTTATCCCGTCATTAGCGAAGACGGAATAGCCGACGGCTTGCTCGAGCGGTGTAACTTCTTGTGCTCCTAACGAAATAGATATGAATGGTTTGAATTTATCTTGACTGGAACGGCCAAGTATCTGGTCAGCTGTTTCAGCCACTTCAGCAAGCCCGGTGCGCAAACCGAGTCGAACAAATCCGCAGTTAGAGCTCTTCAAAACCATTTGTTCTAATGAACCAACTAGGCCTTCGTTCTTGTTGAAGTTATTTACGATGTAATCCACATTTGGCGGGTTAGGAAACTCGCAAGGGCCTAGACCGCTGATTGTGTCATATGGAACTAAGCCGGATGTCTCAATCGCACTTGCAAGCACATACGGCTTAAACGAAGACCCCGGCTGCCTCTCTCCTTGAGTTGCTAAGTTGAATTGAGACTCAGAGAACTCCGTGCCACCGACAAATGCCCGCACAGCACCGGTAGAGGGTTCGACTGCTGCCATTGCAACTTCTAATTTCTCGAATTGTTCCAAAGACCAGCCTTGTTCAGCAAGTCCCTCAACGCTAAATATGTTCGAACGTGCCTCTTCCATAGCCCGTTGAATTGAAGTGTCGAATGTTGTCCAAACGCGAAGGCCACCTCCATACACCTTTGCGAACCTTTCCTGGTACGTCTCTCCCAAGGCCGGATGTTTAAGCAGCGCTTCTGTTACTTCATCTAGGAAATAATCACGTTTCAGAGTGTCGTTGGTTTTTTGTGGGCTGCGGTTTTTGTCTGGAAGAGCTCGTTTCTCGTACTCAGCTCTCTCTTCTGAATTTATTATTGCTTCATCCTCAGCTCGCTGAAGAGACATGCTTCTACGCTTACTCATCATTCCAATATTTTGAAATCCGTCAAAAATGCTTGGGCTACGAATAAGCCCAGCCAGGAACGCCGCATCTCCAACATCTAGGGAATCAGCACTCTTACCGAAATATGTTTCAGCTGCTGCTTGCAGACCATATGCCCCATTACCGAAATAGATTTCATTCAAATAAAATTCGAGAATCTCCTCTTTCGAAAATTCTTCTTCTAGACGAGAGGCTAGAACTGCTTCACGAATTTTTCTGTTGAAGCTCCTTTCATTTCCTACGACTCGAAGTTTTACTATCTGTTGCGTGATCGTCGAGCCTCCTTGGTTGATACCACCTGCAGCAACGTTAGAAATCATCGCCCTTACCGTGGCTCGAAGGTCAACTCCGTTGTGCAGCCAAAATTTGTCATCTTCAACCGCTAAGAAAGTTTCTATAGCTTCAGCGGGAATTGTCGCTAACGTTACTAATTCACGGTCTATGTCATAGCGCAGAATCCCCATTTTTTCACCCATAGAATCATAAACTTCAGTGCGTTGAGCGCCTGGGGAAAGATCTAACGAAACATCTCGGCGCTCTCCGGTAACGGCGGTCAGCGCTTGTTCAGAATGTGGGCCTATGGCGTAGGCAACCGCCACAAATAAGACCGAACAGACTCCGATCATCGCTAGCAAAATAGGTAAGCGGATAAATCGCCTTAAGAACTGCACAACATGTACGAAGATACTTCCTCAGATAGCAAATATGTGGGCGGTTAACGTGTTTAACGTGTTTACCATCGAAGCAATCAGATATTCGTGTTTCGTGTCGTGATGCGAGTAATGTGATCTCTGTTGACTTATCTTCACTTAAATAGTTTTCGAACGTCAGACTGCTCTTGCATATGGATTGTTGATGGTGGACCCCACCTGCCGATGATTCCTGATTGTCCTATGCCTTCATTGGTCTTAGCGGTTGACCGAGGCTTCGACCATGCACATGCCCTTGACCTCTCGGTGGACTTAGTTATCGGTGATTTAGATTCGGTAGACAAAGTCGCGTTACTTAAAAGCAGCACTAAGCCTTTAATCGAATCGTTACCGACCGACAAAGATGCGAGTGACTTAGAACACGCTCTGAGATTTGCTTCAATGTTGGAACCAAAGCGAATCGAAATTCTTAGTGGAGGTAATGGAAGACTTGACCATCTTCTTGTGAGTACCTTACTCATCGCTAACTCAAACTATTTGCACCTGCCGATTACTGCACATGTAGCAGGGAGTAAAGTTTTTGCTGTTCCTCACGGCGAGATTAGAACAATAAATGAACCGGTCGGAAATCTAGTGTCGATTATTACTGTAGGTCCAGATTTAAGGTGCACTACTAAAGGTTTACGTTGGAATCTTAGCGATGACACCATCGTTAAACCAGGTAGCAGCCATGGACTGAGCAACGAGATTACCGGTGATGCCTCGATTCGGGTCTCGAGAGGGTCTGCGATCGTTATCGTTACAGCAGCATGAGCAACAACCTGCTTTCACTTCGGCGGGTAGTCTTGGTCTTTTTGGTTTGCGCCATCGCAGCCTGTGCTCAACCTTCGAATCAGGCATTGCCTCTTCGACTTTTGACTCATAGAGACTTCCATGTGCCCGAAGAAGCGATTGCAGAGTTCACTAGACGCACAGGAATTCAGGTAGTTATCTTCAGGGAACCCGATGCGACTGCCTTGGTTGACCTTCTCGTAAAGACCAGAACAGCTCCGATCGCCGATGTGGTCATTGGAATAGACAGCTTAGAACGAAGAAGAGTTACAGAAGAGCTGCTAGTCGAACCATACGAGCCGATTGACTCGCAATTCTTAGATAGCTCCTTAAGGCTCCGCGACAATATGCTCACACCTGTCAGCTCGCTAGAGGCATGCCTCAACCGTTCCGTGAGTTCTTATATCGAGCCTAAAAGAAAGTTAGATGAACTTCCTGACTCATCGAGATTGTGGTTAGCGCCCCCGGAAAGTTTGGACTCTCTCTTAGACCCTAAACACGCAACTTCTGTGGTGATTCCAAGCCCTTTAAGTAGCAGGATGGGCCTCTATTTTTTGTTGGCACTCGAAAGGTCGCACCCAGAAAACAGCGAATTGCCTTGGCCTGAGTTCGTAGATCAAATGGTGAGGTGGGGAGTAACCATAGTTCCAACATGGGAACAAGCTTGGTTTAGCTTCTACTCTGCGGATCAAGAAGTGGCGGCTGAGGAAAATCACTCCTGGACCTGGGGGTCGGCTGGGATGAAGGCTGTAACAGTTCGCTTTCAGCCTCGCTTGCCTGAAAGTTTAGACATAGCTGTAGTTCCCAATGATTGCGTGCGCATCGTCAACTATGCAGGCCTCGTGGCTGGAACTCCAGCTAGGCGCAACGCCGGCCGACTTTTGGACGCTATGGTCGAGCCACTTTTTCAATACAATATCCCAGATCGTTTCGGGAGTAGGCCTTCGCGCACCGACATTGCACGAACAGATGGCTGGAAAGCATTTGGCGAGACGGTTCAGGCGCCCTTGGTTGACGAATGGCGTATAGGCCCATTGTGGGCTGTTTGGCAGCTCACATGGAAGCAAGTAGTCGACTTTGCTTCCAGTGGCATTGAGCTAGAACCGCCGGAAGTACAGGTAACTCTCCCCAGAAACTGAGGCTCCAACCTTTACTCATGGTGAGCGTGTTGGCTTCTCACCGTAATCTTCCGCAGCTGGTCACGTTCTCTGATCACTTCTCTCTAACCTTTAGTCTCTAAAGACTCCATCCATATGCGACTCTTCCAGTATGTCTAGCCACCTCATTAAAAATCTGCCAAGCATTTGCGAAGTTCACAACCCCACATTTTCATAGGCCTGAATTCACAGTCGGCAACGAGACTGCAAGAGCTCGAAGCAACCTCTAGTAGTCTTTCTGTGAGTGTGCTGTCTCGATTGGTATTTCACACCAACACAGACCAACCACCAAAGCCATAGTTAAAAGAGGTCTCTTCAGAGCAGAGAGTGCAGCTCTGAGATATGCAATGAACCAGGTTTTGTCCTCTAGTTTGCAAGTCCACTCAGCACTTTCGCATAGTCAAGCAGAGCGAGGGCTTGTAGATGGGTACACGCTGCACCCAGGCACAGGAACTGAACCCTTACGAAACTTGTCTCATTGCCGTCTCTCGTTCTCTAGCCCGCCGGCCTTGACCCGAACATTATCGAAAGCATGAAGCTCCAGGGTGCAAGAAAAACGAAAAGTCGCCCTATTAAAAAGTCTGGGGTTATCAACCGGTCGGAGGGGGAAGCGTAAATCGTACCTTTCCGAGTGAGGCCTCCCACATGTTGTTGTTGAAGTCATCTACGGCTGAAGGTTCGACATACCAGGAGATGCGCTCATCGATTCGGGACCATTCAGCTTCGGTTAGCGGGTCTTCGCTGACGGCAACAAAAAGCAGCGAGATATCTACTTCCCTTTCATAGGGGCGCTCACCGAATACATCAATGATGTCTTCAATACTCACCATGGTTTGCTTCGCAGCGGTGAAGCATTTACCGTCCCACCATTGGTAGCCGTAGTCCTCACACGAGGCGGTGTCGTTAACTTGAGACACGCCGCTAAAGACTGCAGTGTCTGGAACCTCGTTAGACGGCAACACGCCCATCATATAGAGCTCCAACGGTGAGAGAAATAAGTCAAGGTTCTGGTTGCCCATATCGGAGAAATAGTCCGCTCGATAGGTTCTGTCCTCGATCATGCTGAATGATTCCAGATCAAACCCTCCCAGGATACCGTTGGCCGAAGACACCCCCCAGTGACCTCCCACGATGTTGCCATTGAGATCTTCGATTACTGGAAGAAGATCCCCCCCGCCCCAAAGGTGCAGGACCTCATGTATCAGAGAGCCGTAAGCCGTCGCGTTAGGTCCAGAGTCAAAGTCTTGCCATAGTCCGTCAATAGCCGGAATGGTGACGACTCCTCTAAGTCGGCCGGCGGAACCGAAACAACTTGCCGACGACCAAACAGGCACCCCCAACCCGTCAACGTTGTTACTAACCTGGCGAGCAAAACCGCTGTATGAAACGTCGGCGGTGTCCACGTTGCCGACGAAAATAATCGCATCATAGACATCGTCTGTGGTCTCGTAGATCGACTGAACAACGTCCATGACATATTGGGAGTCATGAATTCCACCGAGGTTTTCAAAATTGAACTCAGGGTTGAAAGCTGAGGCCCCACCTTCGATAAGGAGTTGCATGTAGCGGCCAGTGGGATCAACAGAAACATCGAAGTCGCTACCTAACTCAGTGATTTCAACCCAGTTCTGAAAATCAGAATTTCCCCCAAGCAGCAGTGTCTCCAGTTGCGACATACCCACAAGCGGTTCGATATTACAGGACTTACTCGCTCTCGCACTGATTCGACGGAGGCTAGTGAGCTGCGCCAAGCCCTGAAGCGATTGAAACGACGGCGGCAACACAAGGGACTCAAGTTTAGTCATCGAGTTCAACAGTTCGATGTCTTGAAACGTAGAGGCCAGCATTAGGTCGAGGTAGCGGAGCTCAGTGAGAGAGGTCAGGAACCTGAAATCACGACCAAAATTTTGACCCCCGAGATCTAACCATTGAAGGCAGGTCAGATACTCAAGGCCATCATATGAAACGAGACCCTCGGGTCTGACATATTCGGGCGCTTCATACAAATCGCTTTCAAAAAAGTACAATACATCAGAGAATCTCAGCTGGATGATCTCACCGAGATCCGCAGCGGTGACGTCCTCGATGTTTTTATTCGTTGCCAGTTCAAGGTTGAGGCGAGCCTCAGAAGAAAGCTGACTCACTGAAAACCCGGACTGTTCGGCACACCCGACAACGCTCAGATCAGGCTGCCACGCGCCCCCCCAGTCATAATCTGTAGCGTCTGCGGCCCCGATGAGGTCAACGACAGATGACAGCATCAACTCAGTGGTCTTTGGAGTCGTAGTTGGAGTCGTAGTTGGAGTCGTAGTTATGGTTGGTGCAGGCAGAGCGGTCGTAGTTACCGCCACATCAGGTCCCTTCTCAGGAGACTCGACACGACCCAACGCTTCTGCAGGCCTAGCACCCTCAGCGGAGCTGTTGCTGCAACCAGTGATAAGACACAGTGCGATAGCTAAAAGAGTACCTTTCACACCCGAGAGTGTAACTCTGGGGCTCTAAAATGAAACAGGTTTTGTCGTCTAGGTTCCAAGCCCACACAGCACTTTTACATAGTCGAGCAGGACCAGGGCCCTTGCCTGAGTATCCTCTGGCCCTACACACCGGAACCCGACCCTTTCGAAACTTGTCCCATTGCCATCTCTCGTTCTCTAGAATATGAGTAACGCTAGGAGTTAGTATGGAAATTTCGCCTGAAAGCTGGAGTTGGATTTGGCTAGTAGCGGCAGCTTTCTTCATTACCGGAGAAACATTTATCGCTGGCACGTTCATTCTTATTCCATTTGGCTTTAGCGCTATTCTTGCGATGATTCTCGCTCTTATGGGTGCACCTGTTTATGTTGGCTGGTTGGTGTTCCTAATCGCTGGCACCTCATTTTTCATTTTTTTTTGGAGAAAAAACCAAAAAGCGCAGAACTCTTTAGAGTCTCCTCCCGGTGCCGGGCACGACCGATTAATAGGATCGCACGCAATGGTGCTTAAGCCAGTCGACGCCGAAGCTATTGGTCCGGGCTTAATTCAAGTTGGCGGAGAGCAGTGGCGTGCTATCTCAGCTAATGGGTCCCTGCCAGTTGGAACACTTGTTGAAGTAACAGAAATACGTGGGACCAGGGCAATCGTCCGACCCCTTCCGAAAGAAGAGAGCGATACCTGATGTTTATAATACTAGTGCCAGCGTTGGCAGCTATATTGGCCATCTTAATCTTGTTCACATCGATAAGAATCGTCAGACCATATGAACGTGGTTTGGTAGAAAGGCTCGGCAAATACAAAGACTCAAAGCCACCTGGTTTGCAAATTATATTTCCATTCATTGACACGATTCGCCGAGTCGATATGCGAGAACAGGTGGTGGATGTTCCGCCTCAAGAAGTCATAACCTCAGATAACGTCGTCGTGTCTGTCGACGCGGTTGTTTTTTACGAACCCACTGATCCTCAACGCTTGGTTTACAACGTCGCTAACTTCATGTTGGCCATAACTAAATTGGCTCAAACTAATCTTCGTAACTTGGTCGGCGATCTTCAGTTAGACGAAGCTCTTACGTCAAGAGACGTAATTAACACGGCTTTACGCGAAATTCTCGATGAAGCGACTGATAAGTGGGGTGTACGAGTCGTTCGAGTGGAACTTCAACGCATTGATCCCCCACCAGATGTTATGGCTGCTATGCACGAACAAATGAAGGCTGAACGAACCCGCCGAGCTACCGTGACAGAAGCAGAAGGATTCAAAGAGTCAGAAATCACAAGAGCTGAGGGCGAAAAAGGTTCTCGAATACTCGAAGCAGAAGGCTTACGACAAAGTGAAATCCTTAGCGCTGAAGGTCAAGCTCAAGCAGTCCGGACGATAGCAGATGCAGAACAATATCGGCTTCAGACGGTAGCTGAAGGTCAAGCTGAAGCAACACGACAAACGTTTCAAGCCATCCATGATGGAGATCCGACTAGTGATCTTCTAGCAATCAGATATTTAGAAACGCTTTCCCAGATGGCTGACGGGCGTGCCACTAAATTGATTATTCCTACTGAATTTAGTGGAGTTTTAGGGGCTGTAGCTGGAATCGCAGAAGCTATGAAGCACCCATCATCTCCAACCGAGAGTCTTGAAAAAGGAACATCTGATACGCCAGCAGAATGAGGCTACGATGCCAGTAAACAAGGTCAACTATTGTCTGAGGTTTAGGGAGTTAGCGTGTTAGAAACAGTTCAACTGGGCTCGAGATCTGGCTTACGTGTTTCAAATCTTTGTCTCGGAACAATGAACTTTGGCGAACCTGGGCGCGGACATCAAGGAGACTGGACATTAGGTATAGATGAAGCTCGTCCCATATTCGAAGCAGCGATAGAGCGAGGACTTTTTTACTTCGACACCGCCGATGTCTACGGCATCGGAGCTTGCGAGCAGGTCGTAGGACAAATACTACGAGACCTACTTCCTCGTAATGAGTATGTTTTAAACACTAAAATTTCCATGCCAATGGGATCAGGTCCCAATGATGGAGGTTTGAGTCGTAAGCACATTATGGAAGCCATTGATGCCTCGCTTGATCGGCTAGGAATTGACTACGTTGATCAGCTAATTATCCATAGACATCCGCATGGAATTCCGGGAGCAGCCACAACGCCGATCGAAGAAACTTTGGAAGCGCTTCATGACGTGGTCAAAGCAGGTAAGGCTCTTTACTTAGGAGCTTCATCAATGTTTGCTTGGCAGTTCGCTGAACTCCAAATGACAGCAGATCAAAACGACTGGACGCAATTCATATCCATGCAAAATCATTACAATTTGATTTATCGCGAAGAAGAACGAGAAATGAATCCGTATTGTTTAAGCACTGGGGTTGCTCTTCAACCTTGGTCGCCACTGGCGAGAGGAATCCTTGCCGGGGCTTATCGAGGTGGCTTCGACCAGGGAACAACCGATCGTTCAACTGGCCAAGACAGAAAGAGGACTGAAGGCTTATATCGCAGCGACATGGACTTTGCGATTGCAGATCGTGTAATTGAGATAGCGGATCGCCTCGGATCGACCCCTGCTCAGATAGCTATAGCGTGGTTGCTGAGCAAGCCAGGAGTAGTTTCGCCAGTTGTAGGAGTTTCGAAAATTGCCCAGCTTGATCAGCTGGTAGAAGCGACTACGATCGAATTAAGTGAGACGGAAGTCGAATACCTTGAAGAGCTATACCATCCTGTCGAAAATCTTTTAAGTATTGGAACTTCGTAAGTCAGACTGGGAGTACCTGACATGAACGTACTGTCTGCTATAGCTTTTTGGATTGTAGTTTTATCTCCGTTCGTGTTTAACCTTGCTGCTTTCTTGGATATCGCTCGAACACCATCATGGGTCTGGGCGCTCACAGGGCGCGAAAGAGTTCTATGGATGTCGGTCATTGGCGGAACATCTTTTCTCTATATCATCGGCTCTCTAGTCGCATGTTTTTATTTTGCGACCGTAGGAAGAGAACTGCGAAGAGCTTCACGCGGGAACTTCCGAGATTTTAGCGGCGACTAGGTATTTTCTCTAGTTTTTCAGCTGAGGGCAGCGCGTGCTGCAGTCGTATCTCGTTGACAGATATGTTTTCAGTAGCAACGATAGGAATCTTGAACTCAACATCTCTGAGAAGACAAAAACTTTCTTCTTCGATCGGACAATAGAATACCGTCGATTCTGCTCGGAGGACCGATGTTCCAACTTCAGGTACCTCAACGAAGAACTCAAGTGGAAACTTAGGACCGTTGGCTTCGTATATGTTCAATCCGTCAATCGCGAACTTTGATCCTTTTTCGACAGTCAACTCAAACCGAAACGTTCCTCCGGTGTTAAATTTGTAACCCTCAGGCAACGAGTAATCAACAATTATTTTTAATTTTCCCGGTCGGACTTGGCGCTCTGATAACTCTATGTAATCGTCAGCTATCCCAATATTTTTAAGTTGAGCTACATCGAGGTTCGATAAAGAGAGTGTGTCCAACTTCCCGGTTACAGTATCCAGTTTTCTTATTAGGTGATTATTTGTGTCAGCAATATATAGAAGTTTCCCAGCGGCGCTTAATCCACTCGGTTCATTCATTTCTGAGATAGTTCCATAACCATCCATTAAGCCGGGTTTCCCGGACCCAGCAACGTAGCGAGATTCTCCATTTGTTAAATTAATTGATTTAATTCGGTGGTTATAAGTATCTGCAACATAGATGGTATCGCCAAGCAATTCGAGGCCTACTGGATGCTGCAACTGTGTCATGTCAAGATCGCCTATTTCGTCTCCCCAGGCGAACAGTCCAGTCCCTACGAGGGTCTCAACATTACCTTCTTTCCCTAACCCAATTTTGCGCACTGCGCTGGACTCTGAGTCAGCAAAATAAATGTTTTGCCCGTCACTGGTCAATGCAGATGGCTGAGCAAGAGTTGCTAACAACCTTGCGCCATCTTCAATTCCTTCACGACCCGAGCCTGCGAAAAGACTTAACCAGCCGCTCTCGAGCTCTAGGTCCCATATCTGGTGTCGACCTGCGCCAGCAATAAATAATCGGTCCTCGATTGCCAATAGGTCCCATGGAGATGCAAGAGCAGTCTGTACTCCAAACCCAGAAGTGAAGCGGTTAGTCGGCTCTCCAGTCCCGGCGATTGTGCTGACCAGTTTTGATTCCAGATCTATGGCTCTGATGGAATGATTTTCTCTGTCCGCCACATACAACTTGCGACCATCCGCCGATATCTCCATTCCTTGGGGTCGCGAAAACTGAGCGTCATCAAAGCTTCCATCAAGAAAACCAGCCGCACCAGAGCCTACAGATTCCAGTAATTTACCCTTCAGGTCTGCTATCAGAATACGATTGTGCCCTGAATCGGCAATGTACAATCGATCCCGTTTTTTGTCGGCTAATACTTTTCCGGGGTATTGCAAAACAGAGGTCAACAATGCCGGCTTCCCAGCGATTTCATTGATAGGTCTAGTGTTCAATAACCCAGCAGCGCCATACTCTAATGACATCGTCTCAATTACCGGTTGAAACAAATCATAAACACCTTCGCCTGAATGCACCCCAACTACTTTCCCTAGGGGGTCAATTAGAACCGTCGATGGCCATGCTTTTATCCGATATGACTGTCGCAAATATTCATAGTCATCGTTAACAACAGGATGATCCACTCCGTATCGAGCAATCGCTTGCTTAACTGCGCTCGATGATCGTTCATGGTCAAATTTTGCCCAATGGACGCCGATTACTACAAGTGATTCTTCAAACTCTTTCTCCAACTGAGCCAACTCAGGTACCACGTGGATGCAATTAATACAGCCTTGCGTCCAAAAATCGAGAAGTATTATTTTGCCTCTTAAATCTCCTGATAACGATAATGGGCGATCCACGTTGAACCAATCCAAGCCCTGAGGAGCATCCGGTGCTTTCTCTGTTCCAGCGTAGGTGTAGACCGGTTCGCCTGCGTTCGAATTCTTTTGTCCGATCGAATTTTCGTCGGGCCCATCGCTTGGTGTTGCTTTACCAAGGTTTTGGTCAACAGCACACGAACTTAGTAGAAGTACATTTATCAGTAGAACTGTGAGTAACCGCCGCATGCTTAATTCGCAGTCTTCATATCGACTCGTTGGGACTCAACGTTTATTCATTTTCCGACGCGAGTCGATAACACCAGTATCGAAGCCTGCACGGTGAAGCCCACCATGGAACCGAGCGTGTTCTATCTTGATACATCGGTCCATGACGACTTCGATTCCCGATTGGAGAGCTATCTGAGCGGCCTCAACGCTCCATAGACCCAACTGGATCCACAGAGATGAAGCACCGATGGCGACAACTTCGTTAGCTACGGCAGGTAAGTCTTCAGACTTTCGAAACACATCAACCATGTCAGGAGTTTTTGGCAACGCTTCTAAACTTGGGTAACACGGCTGACCGAAAATTTCGGTTAAGGACGGGTTGACGAAAAACACCTCGTAGTCTGCGCTTGAGCCCATGAGATAGGTCGCAACGAAATTACTCGGCCGAGCCGGATTAGTTGACACACCTACTATCGCTATTGACCGAGTTCGGTCTAACAGTTCCAAGCGTTGCGCTGCAGTGGGTTCAGCCCAACCGGGAACTGGCACATGAGTTATGGCCATATCACAGACTCGCTTTTTGTAGAGCCTGGTCGAGGTCCCAAAGTATGTCTTCAATATCTTCGAGGCCTATAGATAAACGAATCATGTCAGGAGTCACTCCCCCAGATACTAGATTTTCATCAGAGAGCTGCTGGTGGGTCGTTGAGGCTGGGTGGATAACTAAGGTTCGAGCATCACCAACGTTTGCAAGGTGACTAATCAACTGAAGCGACTCGATAAAACGAGCACCTGCTTCTCTGCCACCTTTAACACCAAAAGTGAATACAGCTCCTGGCCCTTTGGGCAAATATTTTTGAGCCAAATCAAAGTACGGAGATGATTCGAGGCCTGCGTAATTAACCCAGCTTACGAGTTCATGGTTATCCAAGAATTCCACGACTAACTTGGCATTGGCCACGTGGGCATCCATTCTGAATGGAAGCGTTTCGATACCTTGAAGTAGTAAGAAGGCGTTAGTCGGAGACATCGCTGCACCGATATCTCGTAGCTGTTCAGATCGCAATTTAGTGCAAAAAGCATACTCTCCGAAATTTTCCCAAAAATTTAATCCGTTATAGCTAGCCACGGGATCAGTCATTGAAGGGAATCGGCCACTTCCCCAATCAAACTTGCCAGATTCTGTCACAACACCACCGAGTGAGTTTCCATGCCCTCCAATGAATTTTGTAGCCGAATGAATGACTATGTCAGCGCCGTGCTCCATTGGTCGACAGAGATATGGGGTCGAGAACGTTCCGTCTATCACTAGCGGCAAATTATGTGCTCGTGCAACTTCTGCGATGGCATCAAGATCAGGAATGGAACCTGAAGGATTTCCAATTATTTCGGTATACAGAAACTTTGTCTTCGCATCGATTGAGCGAGCGTATGCCTCTGGCTCATCGCCATTAATAAATCGAGCCTCAACTCCGAACCTTCCCAGTGTCACATCAAACAGCGTGTGGGTGCCGCCGTATAACGCCGAAGAAGTAACAAAGTTGTCTCCAGAGCCAGCGAGGGCAGCTGCTGTTAGAAACTCTGCGGACATACCTGACGCTGTTGCGACTGACCCAATTCCGCCTTCGAGACTGGCTATTCGTTCCTCGAAAGCATTAATAGTCGGATTTGATATTCGCGTATATATTGTTCCAAATTTTTGCAACGCGAATTGATCAGCAGCGTCTGCTGTGTCTTCGAATACGAAACTAGTTGACTGGTATATGGGTACAGCGCGAGCGCCAGTAGCTGGGTCAGGTCTTCCTCCTGCATGAAGAGACCTTGTCCGAAACCCCCAATTTCTTTCCGTCACGTTTCTCAGTCTAGAGCCAGATATCGCCAAAGAGATAGAAGTTTCTATCGAGTTCGTTCTGACACCAGGGCTTCTGCCAATTTCAGCCCTTCAGATGGGCTCAGTCCTGCCTTTGCTGTGAGCCAACAGGCTAGAGGGGCAGCTAATCTTTCTGAATCATGCGCAGCAACGCCAGCTAAGTTCAGTAACGCTTCCATTTCTTTTTCGTTTGGTGGAAAAGTTCCCAATTTCTCGGCGAACTTCTCGATCCAGTCGCGACCGCTAATACCATTTTGATTATCTGTCATATCAAGTCTTTAGGTATTTCAGTAAACGAAGGCATCTTATAGACCTCCACCGTGGGTGCATCGCCAGCTAACAATTCGACGTCCACGAGGCAGGTGTGTGCAGACGGGCCCTGAGCGAGTTCTGAAGTTCCCTTGTCGCGAGTCAAAACGTTAGGATTACCGGCACGACAAGTTCCATCTTCGTCTGGGTCGTACCAGGCGCCAGTCGAAAGTTGAATGACTTCGGGCATTAACGAATTATCTAGAACAGCTCCCGCCAAACATGCACCTCGATCATTGAAAATCCGGACTACATCACCGTTTTTTATATCCCGGTCGGCAGCTGTCGATGGATGAAGCCGAACCGGCTCTCGACCAGCAACTTTAGTCGCTTGGCTTGGCTCGGCATGGTCAAATTGGCTATGCAACCTCGATTGCGGTTGGTTAGAAATTAGATGAAGCGGGTGCTTATCAGACCCGGCACCTCCAACTCGCTCAAAGGGTTCAATCCACGTTGGGTGTCCGGGACACTCGAGATATTCAAATGCCGCCACCTGCTCTGAAAAAATTTCAATTTTCCCACTGGGCGTTCGTAGTGGATTCAACAAAGGTTCTCTGCGGAACTCAGAGAGAAACACTTGCTCCTTCTCACCCATGCCAGGCATATCTGGATACTGGAGATATCGCATTTTTCTGAATTCCTCATAGGCAGGAGCCCAGGTATTATCGGCGCGAAAAATTTCATAGACAGTCTCAACCCATTCATCGCCGTTTCGTCCTTCGCTGTACTGATCGCCAAATTGAAGGATTTTCGCTAGCCGAACAAATATCTCATAATCATCAAGCGCTTCTCCAGGGGGGTTAGCCATTTTTTGGTGAGCTACTAGTTGAGTTTCCGCTCCCCCGATATCATTTCGCTCTAACGACAAGCTCGATGGCAGCACAATATCCGCTCGACGCGCTGTGGCTGTCCAGAATGGTTCTTGGATAATAATTGTGTCTGGTTTTTCCCAAGCTTTTTGCAATCGGTTTAAATCTTGATGATGATGAAAAGGATTGCCACCTGCCCACCACACTAAACGGATATCGGGCAACGTAAACTCAGTGCCATTCCATCGGTGAGTAGCTCCGGCGCCTTCTAGAAGTTCGCTTACTCGCGAAACCGAGATGACAGTGCCATTCTTAGGTTTTGGAGGAAGCGGCATGCCAGCAACGCGTTTTCGAACTTGTCCAGATCCAACATTGCCTTGGGTTCCAAATGGAAAAGCGAGACCCCCTCCCGGCAAACCCACTTGGCCTAAAGCACAGGCCAAAGCCATCGCCATCCAATAGCTCTGCTCTCCGTGATCAGCGCGCTGAACGGACAAAGTTAAGTTTATTAGCGTCCGTTTCTCAGACATTTCTGTAGCAAGGTTTTTTATTTCCTGCTCAGGGATTGCGGTTATGGCACTCGCCCAGGCTGCGTCTTTGGCAACGCCGTCAGAACCGCCAAGAATATATTCTTCGAAAATTTCCCACCCATGGCAATACGTTTCTAGAAATTGCGTGTCAGTTTTTTCTTCAGTTATCAACGTATGGACTAACGCAGCCATAAGAGCCACATCGGTGCCCGGGCGAATAGGTTGCCAACGAGATTTGAATTCTTCGGCTACATCATCTTTTAGCGGACCGATATTTAAGAACTCAGTTTCTTGCTCGATAGCAGTCCTCATCCAGTCACGGGTGTGGTGAGTTCCTTGACCTCCATAAGTGACTTCAGTATTGCTGAGCCTCAAGCCACCAAAACTTACAAAGAGATCGGTATGTTCAGCAATAACTGACCATGAGGTTCCTTTTCCTATTGCCTCGTGGTATCCCATTCCAAGAAAATATGGAACAACTGTTTCGGCCGCAGACGACGAATACGTACCTTTCGTATCCGTATAACCACCAAACATTCGCAAAAATCTAGACAATAAAGCGAGAGGAGCGTGGACCCTACCTGAAGAACCCCAACCATAGGAACCCGCAAAAATCGAGTTGTTTCCATGCTTGTCTCGTACCCGTTCCAACTCGGCTGCTACGAGTTCGAAAACTTTTTCCCAGCTGACCTCCACAAAAGGATCCGAGCCCCTGAGGTTATTGTTGGACCCTGGTCCATTTGTTAACCAAGAGAGTCTGACTGCCGGGCGTTCAACTCGTAAGCTTTTGCGGGCACGGAAAGCCTGTCCGATAGGCGACGGGTCAGGGTCTAATCCCTGACCACGAACTTCAACAATGTCTCCATCCCTGCTATCGATTTCGTAAGTCCCGAAATGAGTTCCTGTAGTTGTCGTCTGAATCTCACTCATTCAAATATTTCCTTTATCGCGAGCTCCGCGATCTGATCAGGATTCTTGTTTAAATTATTCAGTAAGATCTCGAAAGTGTGTTGACCGATCCTAGGGCCTGGTTCCGATATCAATGCCGGAGTTCGAGACAGATGTATAGCGCTGTTTCTCACTGGTATTGATCCCATGAGTTCATGATCAACGTTTACGGTCCAATTTCGGTGTCTGAGCTGCTCGTCCGAAGCACATTCTTTGCCCCCCTGGACTTGGTGAGCCGCTACCCCAAGTTGCTGAAGCGTCTCTGCCGCATCCTTACTGGACCTCTGGGTGGTCCATGCTTCTATAGCTGCATTGATTTCTTTCTGACGCATCAATCGATCACTGACGCTCAGTTTCTTTAGGGAATTAATTTTCAAATACGACGAAAGCAGTTCCCACTGCTCGTCGTTGGAACAGCTGACAGCGACCCAGGTGTCTTCTTCACTGCATGGGTAAACACCGTGAGGGGCTAGGAAATGGTCTGCGTTACCTATCCCTTCCCATTGCCGTCCGTTAATTTGCGAATCAAGAAGCCCAACATTTAGCAGTTGGATAGCTGACTCCCCTTGTCCGAAATCAAAATCAGTTGGATTACCAGTGGCTTCCAAATGGTCTAACGCTGACAGAACCGCTAGTACAGCAAAACGTGGAGAAATAATGTCTGTGTAGGCTCCAACCGGTCCGACTCTAAGTCGGCCGGGCCAACCGGTGGTTGCGAAAAAGCCACATAACGCCGCTGCCATGTTCCCATATCCAGGAAAAGAGCTAAAGGGGCCTGTCTGTCCGACCATGGTTGACTGAAGAGTTACTAAATTCGGATTTAGATTTTTTCTCGCTTTCGAATCAAGCCCCAATCGGCCTAATGAACCTGGAGCGAAACTTTCGATCAGAACGTCTGCCCACTTCACGAGCTCATGCAAAATCGGAATAGAACTTTCTTTTTTGGAAAGGTCTAAGGCAATACTTTTTTTTCCGGCGTTGTACTCAGCGAAACAGGCAGAGTTGTCCACACCATCGCCATTGAGAAAAACGCCGGCAGTTCTTGTTAAGTCGGGACGGTGCTCTGACTCGACTTTGATTACCGTTGCGCCATGGTCTGCGAGTGTTCTGCCCACAGTCGGTCCAGCGAAAGAAATAGTCATATCTAAAACTTTCACACCATCCAGCGGACGCTTAAATGGTTTTGATTGAGTGTCAGCTATGAAAGACTTAGGTTCTAAATTTTGGAGGAGCGCTTGGTTTTCGCCGATCTTTGGAGCACTACCTAAGGAAGGTAACCTCGGTATCGCATGAACAAAAGGGCCTGGTAGTTTTGCTGATGACTCGCCAATCTGAACTGACTCCCATAAACCTCGTTCTTCGAATTGTGTGTTAGAAATCACTTCGCTTAAAGTTGAGACTGGCATCACTAAAAGTCGTCTTTGCTTGGCTGCCTCCAACAATTCAGCCTTTGTTTTTGATTCGCAGAAATAGTAAATAGCTTTTGTTAACTTTTCGTAGTGGTCAAGGTCATCGACAGGAGACCAAGTTGAATAATCGATGCTTTGGAATGCTGGGTCTATCGCACCTTCGTCAACCATCCATTCAACAAAGCGGTTTGTAAAAGGTCCAACTGCAGCTCCAAATAGATAGGTCAGAGTTACGGTTCCATCTTTAGCCGGAAAGTGGAAAGTCGACGCGACTTCCCCAATACGGACATGGCTACCGTTCCGAGTAACCTCTTCAGCTCCCCAGCTAGGGAAGAGCGGGTAGTGGAAGGCTGCGTAGGTCCATGACTGTTGCGCTGAAACGTCGACTCGTTGACCTAATTGAGAATGAGAACGTTCTCTTAATGCAACCGCTACTCCAATTGCTGCATCTGCGCATGCATGAGACCAGACCTGAGGCACAGCGGTTCGCAATGGCGGAGCGTCAGCGTCTCCATTGATAGACATCTGCACACCAGCTGCTGCGAGAACCAGATCTGAATCAAGCCATTCAGCCTTGGGGCCTGTTAACCCGAAGGGGCTAACAGTCGCTTGCACCAAATGAGGGAACATGTCTTCGAGTTCACTGGTCGAGGGGTAGCCGAGAGTGTCTATCTCTGATGGTCTACCTGAACGAAGAATTACATCTGCAGAAGACGCTAAATCTAGGAACTTTTTTTTATCCTTCGAATTATCCGGGTCGAGCATAACCGAAGCTTTGCCTCGGCTAAAAGAATGATGGACTAGAGAATTATCGAGGTCTCGCTTATCTTCAGCATATGGTTCGGTCTTGCGGATATTATTGCCGGTTGGTGGCTCAACTAATATCACCTCTGCTCCCAACTGAGCCAAAAGCGAACCTGTGAACGCGCCCCTGGCATCGGTTAAATCCAATACCCGATATTTAGCCAATAGAGCAGTCACTTTTTTATTTACCCAAATCCCAAGCGTCAGCGATTAGTTCAAGGCTTTTTATTCGTTCCGTTACGCCGTAGGTAGCACCGTAAATCATAACTTCTGAGGCCTCTGCAGCCTTTGCTAACTCGATGAGTCCGCTTTTTATATCTTCTGCCGTACCAAGCAGCGAGTTACTTGGCATTGCGTTGGCTCGTTCCCATTCTGGGTGCGCCAATGCTTCTTCAGGTGGCATGAGCGCCCAGAATCTTCCGGTTCTCATACCGTATTTACGTAAACGAGATGGTGCAGCTAATCGCTCAGCTTCATCGTGTGTTGAGGCTGCTATCGCTGCGGCTGTAATGATTGTGTAGGGTTCTTCAAGAATTGGAGATGGCCGAAAAGCTTGTTGGTACAACTTTGCTGCCTCAAGAGTTCCTCCAGTATCAAAATGGTTAGCGAACGCGAATGGGAGACCTAATATTCCTGCTAATTGAGCGCTGTAGCCACTAGATCCAAGGAGGAGAACGTCCGGTGAGGAAACCGCTAATGGCGTTGCTGCAAATTTCTTCCACAGACCTTCTTCGCTCCTCACATCACCCAGCAAACCCAAAACGTCAACCAGGTCACGCGGGAAATCTTCGACCGACATCGCTGCAGCTGAGCCCCTCACAGCGATCATAGTTTCGCGGTCACTTCCTGGAGCTCGTCCGATGCCAAGATCTATTCTTCCGGGATGCAACGCTTCTAAGAGCGCAAATTGTTCGGCTATCACTAACGGAGCGTGATTCGGCAGCATTACTCCGCCTGAGCCAACTTTTATTTTCGAAGTTGTGGCTGCAATATGGGCCATCAGAACCGCCGGAGATGTGCTTGCAACTGTATTCATATTGTGATGTTCAGCGACCCAGAACCGTTTATAGCCCAGTTCTTCAGCTATTTGGGCTGTAGTCGTGGCCTCACTCAATGCTTGAGCGCTACTCGCATCGCTCGCGACTGTGGCAAGGTCAAGAACAGATAGAGGGAGTAACGTCATATTAATAAGCTAGACCTGGTTAATCATGTTGCGTCGGCCCAAACAGCATAAACCGGATCTCCTTGATGACCAGACTGGGTTCTTCTCTGGGCCTGAAGGTTCTCCCAGGGCCCTGTCAAGCGATAATACTCTCCAACGATCGTTGCGTGGCCTTCATCATCAGTCCGAGACCAACCATTAATGGCTTTGGTGGGGAAGCATCTGTTCGAAAAGGTATTAACAAACTTGCCTCCTGGACGAAGAACCCGATGCACCTCGTCGAAGACTTCAAGTGGTTTAGTTAGATAGTCAACCGACACGCAGCAAACGACAGCGTCAAAAGATGAATCGGCAAAAGGTAAAACTGTGTTTACGTTGAGATCCTGTTGCACCCATGAAGCCGCTGCGGGATTCTGCTGCAACTCTTGTTCATTCATTCCGAGTGCAACTAGTTCTTTTGGGGTTGTCGTGAAGTGACTGATCCAAGAGCTCATGAGATCAAGCACTGCGCCGCTTATCTCTAGTTCCTCATATAGCTTGCCGATGCATGTAATTGCAGCTTCGTCAATGTGAGCAACGAATCGTGGCGAGCTGTAAAAAGTAGCATCTAAGCCATCATCAGCACGGGCAAAAAAGTCGACAGGAAAATTGCTGTAGCGATTACTGCCATTAACAGAATTCATTCGGTCGCTGTCTTTACCGTCTGGCTAGCAAGCTCAATTGCCGCTAACGCAAACTTGTGCATGTTAACTACTCGCAAATTATCCGGTATCGAAAGCTTCTGAACTGTGCGCACTGGCCCTACACAAGCGACCCACCCATGACCTGGAGGATCTCCATAAGGATTGCCTTGTGGCCCGGTAGCGCCAGTTTCCCCGATCCCCCAAGTGGCCTCGTAAATCTCGCTCGCCCGTTCCGCTTGATAAAGCGCGAACAGTTCTGTAGCTCCTCTCATGCCTCGGGGAGTCGGTTGATCCTGAGATAAAATTTTTCTTCCGACTGAGGTGTACACAATCATCCCGCCAACATAAAAATCGCTGGCACCATCAACTCCGACTAAAGCTGCGTTTATAAGCCCGCCAGATGCAGATTCTGAAACTGCTATTTTTTGATTTGCTTTACGCAATAGGCCTGCCAGACCTTCTGCCGCCCTAACCAGGTCGAGAAACGTAGGTTCTCTCATCCCAGCGCACCGCTAACTGCAATATCAGCTATTTCATCTGACGTTAGCTTTAAGTGGTCAGCAAGAATTTCAAAAGTATGCTCACCAAGCAATGGTGACGCGCTTAACGGCCCGTGATCATATTTGTCAATCATGTACTGATGGCCTGCATACGGCACTTCTCCCATAGCTCCATGAACGTGCCTTCTGTAGAACTTCATATGCTCATACTGCTTGTCGACAAGCAGGTCGCTACTACGTTGCACTAAACCTGCTGGAATACCAGCTTCCAATAAGGTTGACTCCAGTTGCTTACCATCGGCGGCTCTGGTCCATGTAGCTATTTCGTTATCTATTTGATCGTGCGCGCCGTATCTTCCCTCTCTGGTACGCAGCGAGTGATCTTCTGCCCAATCGGGTTTGTTCATCAACCGACATAGGTCAGACCAATTAGCATCATCTTCAATAGTGATTGCTATCCATCGATCTTCGCCATCGACTGGATACACGCCTTGAGGAACATTTTGGGGGTCTCTGTTACCTGAGCGCATCGGTTTTTCACCCGATACTTGGTACGCCAAAAGTTCTGGAGCTAGTAGTTGCAGGCCGCATTCAAGCTGAGCCGCATCAATTGTGCAACCTTTGCCAGTTCGTTCAAGTCGGTCAATAGCAGCAAGCACTGCCGGAGTTAGAAAACGAGGAGCGATCGTGTCGGTATATGCAAGATATGGCCCATCTGGTGGAAGATCAGACCAGCCAAACACTTCATAGAACCCAGCTATTGCAGCGGCATGATACCCATAGCCCGCCAAGGGCGACAAGGGGCCCCCAGTCGAAAGCAACGATGTGTGAACAATTATTACGTCTGGGTTCAAGGCTCTAATTGTTTCATCATCTAGACCCGTTCGACCAAACGCTCCAGGACTCCAGGATTCTATGACTACATCGGCCCATTCCACAAGACTCTTCGCAACCTCCAACCCACTTGGGTTTTTCATATCGATGTCGATACCCAGTTTCGAAGTGTTGAAGGTTCCGAAGAAATGGGACATGTTCTCATCGTTAATATTGTCTTTAAAAGGTGGGTTTAATCTCAACGGGTCTATACGAGAACTTGATTCAACTCTGACTACGGTTGCTCCATGGTCCGCAAGCGCTTTAGCAGTTATCGGTCCTACCCCAACCCATGCGAAATCAGCTACTTTTAGTCCTTCTAAAGGCAAGACCGACTTGGGGATTTCACGATCTTGAGGAAAGGTCGAGTGAGCAGCCAGCTCATCTCGTATCTCTTTTGAATGTTCGTTGACATGTGGCGGCTTTCGGTTCGCTTTCACCCGTTCGTTGTCAAAGGAAACATAACCGCCAGGCAACTTCACATTATCCAAACCTCTGCCCGTTTCGGAATCAACCCAAAATTTTCTGATAGCTAGGTGATCGAAATTCATTAGATCTTCAGCATCATTGATCGGGGCTAAGGTGGCGCCTAATTTCAATGCGCTGCGCATCAAGGTGTCTTTCGGGTAGCGCTTACACAGGCTTGCCACTGCATTGTAAAGATCTTCGAAAGTGTGTTCAGCAGGTTCGCCGTTAAGCACACGATTATCGAATGTCATCCAGTCTTCATGTCTCCAGCTTTCATCAACGATGCCTTCCACTATCAGCCAGGGAAGCAACGATTCAATCAACTCGCCTCGGCATATGGCTATTAACCAACCGTCGAGAGTGGGAACACGAAGCTGCAGGGGAATCGCCAGCCGAACTTCTGTTCCTGTGCGGTGAATATCTTTTCCTTGAATTTCATAGGCTTCCATTGCGTTGAGTAAAGTCCACGTCATTACAGCCTGAGCAGAAACAACTACTTTTTGCCCTGCTCCGGTTGTCAGCATTCTCCTGTGGCTAACCAAAGCTGCCACTGCAGCTTCCGCTCCTGCATGTCTCCAAACTTGGGGAATTGTGGCTTTGACAGGTGGACGGTCAGGTACACCCTGCACGTTTGCTGGCCCGCCTAGGGCAGCCAGGGTAAGTTCTGAACACGGATCACCGACACGAGGCCCAGACTCACCGAATGGAGTTATCAACACGTGGACTAGTTTCTGGTTTTTTTCTAAAATGTCTTCACTAGAAATCCCTGCTTGAGCAAGCAGCCCTGGGGTATCAGATTCAAAAATAAAATCAGCAGTCTCTATAAGATCCTCCATTAAAAGCCGGCCGCTATGCGCATTTAGATCAATCACGATTGACCGTTTGTTCGAGTTGTAGGCGCAAAATTGTAAGCTTCGAAGGTCCGACTCGTCGTCTTTTTGCAATGGCAAGGCGCCTCGGCTTCTAGCACCTCCGACAGGTTCAACTTTTATTACGTCTGCGCCTAGCTCTCCAAGCATCCAGGGGCCTAGTTCTCCACGTTCATCAGTGAGGTCTAAAACGCGCATTCCATCGAGTGGTAACGCCGCAGAAATATCTTCCATTAGCTTGCTTGAGTTTGCTCGTTTCATTGATCTCTCAATTGCCCCTTCACGTCTTCTCCAATAGACGATAGTTTGATTAGATGACCGATGGGTGCAGTTCAATAAGAGAAGAGCTCAAACCAATGCTGAAACTGGTGGAGAGCAAAGCTAGCGCTGCCGATCAGCTTCGCCAACCAGACCCAGAAGTCATCAAAAAACTTGCTGAGAGTAATCTTTTGAAACTATTGGTGCCTAGAGAATACGGTGGGAGAGAAGAACATCTTTCTGTTCTTGTCGAATTCTCAGAGGCGCTGGCATTCTCTCATGGCTCGACTGCCTGGGTAGCAATGACTTGCAACGAGGAAGCTGGTATCGCTGCGGCATACTTACCTCCGGAGAACCTTAAAAACTTATGGCCGTGTCAGCCTGACGTTGTAATCGCCGGTTCCGGTGTTCCTCATGGAAGAGCTCAAAAAGTTGAGGGCGGCTGGGAATTGTCAGGGCGGTGGAATTTTGTGAGCGGGTGCACCTCTTCTGATAAATGGATACTCAATAGCATCGTCCAGGATTCATCTCCACTTCAGTTATGTTTTGCTTTGCTTACCGCAGATTATTCTTTAATAGAAAAAACGTGGTTCACGTCTGGGCTTAGAGGCACTGGGTCCAACGATGTGGTACTTCATAATCACTTTGTTCCGTCTGACTCCGTTGGAGTAGTGGCCAATCACTCTCTACCTATTCCCGAAACTCCGTTCTACCGACTGCCTTCCGGGCTAAGATTTCCCTTTCCTAAAACCGGCATCGCAACTGGTTTGGCATTTCGAGCGATTCACGAATTCAAGAAACTCTGCAGTACCAAAAAACCTCTGAACTCAAAACTTGAGCTGCGTAATCGACCTGACGCTGCTTCCGCTGTCGCTAAGGCCGAGGCGTTAGTTCGCTCCGGAAAGGCATGGGTTGCTGAGACACTCCATGATCTGTGGGACAGCGTCGCAGCCGGATCTGAAGTGACTTCTGATCAACATGCTTTAGCCCGGCTAGCTTGCTCGTGGTCCGTGCAAAATTCTGTAGCCGCAGTTGAGCTCATTACGTTAGCTGCCGGCAGTAGTTCAAATTTTGAAACATCACCACTCTCTCAGCTAGCTGCAGATATCAAAGCTGTTGCCGGCCATTTCACGGTTGGAAGCTACCAAATCGATACTGCAGGAAGAGTACTACTCGGACTTGATTCAGAGGATCGTTCGTTTTAACTTTCGTTCATCAGTTTTCTCATGCACTAGATCTGTGCAAACTGACCGCTATACCTGACAGCGCCGATGTCGCCGACGGAAAACGCTCAAACACTAGAGGGTCATGACCGGGAACAATGACCCCATCTTCGCCAGCTAATTCCCTCAAAATGTCGTAGCCATCTATCATCTTGCCTACGTCTAGAACGATTGGGAAGGGCCGCTCTTCATCCATATTCGCATAATAGTGAGTGGCGTCGGAGGCCAAAACAACAATGCCAGAACCCGTATCGACTCGGACTACTTGCAAACCGCGTGTATGCCCGCCTATGTGGTGCAACGAAAGGCCAGGGGCAAGCTCTACATCACCGTTATGGAAGCGAACTTTCTCATCGAATACCCGTTCTACTAAATCTTTAATGTGCTCAACTGTAAACGCGTGCCGGAGGGCTTTTCGCCCCATATCTCTTCCTGTCGCAAACGACATTTCTTCGTCTTGAACATGAAACGTTGCGTTCGGAAACTGCTTAACGCCACCAGCATGGTCATAATGAAAATGTGTCAAAATCACATCATCTACTTCGCTTGCTTTAACGTCAAATAATGCCAGAGCTTCTTCTGCAGTGCGAAGCAGCGTTCTATTTCTTTCCTGGGCATCAGAGCGATCAAAGCCAGTATCAACAACCCAAGTTCGTCCCTTAGAGTCACGGATCAACCAGATAAAGTAATCCATCGGCATTGGTGAACCTTCATGTGGGTCACCACCCAAGAAATGTTCGCTTCGGACAGCATCTCTCTGCGCATACTTGATTGCGTAAACCGAATAGCCCATCAATTCTGCCCTGACTGTTGTCACTGTTAGCAAGATAGTGCGTATCGAAAAAAATTGCCGTAGATAAGGTTTTCCATGTCTGGCTAGCAAACAACACTTATACCTAACGACCGTTTGATAGCCTCCCTAACAATCGTTTGACTACCTAACGGCCGTTTGATAGCGTCTCAAATCAATGGCCAGAACTCTAGATATTCGAAAAACTCTTATCAGCCCGCAACCTCCTAATCAGGAAGCCGTGCGAACACGTATTTTGGACCAGGCCGCTCACCTTTTCCTGACTATCGGATACGCAGAAACAACAGTGCGGCGCATAGCCGGAGCAGTCGGCATCAAAGCCGCCTCGCTTTACCATCACTTTGGTTCCAAAGACGAAGTATTTGAATCGATTCTTATTAGAGGAATCGAAGTAATGGTCGAATCTTTTGATATTGCGAAGTCCACATCAAAAAGCCTTGATGCCAAAGAGCAGCTTCGTCTTCACATACGAGCTCATCTAGGAGCCTTATTTGAGCATGGTCCCTATACCGCAGTTCACGTATCTAGCTTTCACTTCGCTCCGCCTATCGTGAAAGAACAGATAGTCCCAATTCGTGACGGATACGAAGCACTCTGGACCTCTCTGCTCAACGAACTTAATACCAAAGACCAGATGTCCGTGCCAACGAGCGTTGCCCTTCACCGGCTTATTCTTTTTGGAGCGATGAATAGCAGTATCGAATGGTTTGACCCAAATGGCGACTACAGCCTCGACTCCCTAGCAAATGCAATTACCGATCAGTTCTGGGAAGGAGTGTCGTCAAAGTGAAATGTTGGACAAGTAAGACTGACACCTCTTCAAAGCAGTATTTAGATAACAAAGATAAATACATGGAACTAATCGAGCAGCTACGACAGAGACAAGAAATCGCTATGAGCGGCGGGCCAGGCCGCGCCAAATCGATTCAAAGGCACTTAAATAGAAACAAAGTTCTTGCTAGAGACAGAATCGATATGATTGTCGATTCTGAGTCTCCCTTCTTAGAACTTTCCACCCTGGCCTCATGGGGTCAACACAATGATGAAGCGCCTGGCGCTGGAATCATCACAGGCATCGGATTGATTCATGAAGTCCCGTACATGTTTATTGCAAATGACGCCACGGTAAAAGGCGGCTCTCTTCTCCCTATAAGCATCAAAAAACATGTTCGAGCTCAAGACATCGCTTTAGAGCAAAACCTTGGCGTGATCTATCTGGTTGACTCTGGAGGAGCTTTCCTCCCCTTGCAAGACGAAATTTTTCCTGACAAAGATCATTTTGGCGGCAGCTTCTACCGCCAAGCGCGTATGTCTGCTCAAGGCCTACCTCAAATTTCTGTAGTTCTCGGCGGCTGCACAGCAGGGGGCGCCTATGTGCCAGCGCTAAGTGACGAAGTCATCATGGTAGATGGCATCGGTCGAATATTTCTTGGCGGACCGCCAATCGTCAAAGCAGCATTAGGCGAAATTATTGACGCGGATGAACTCGGAGGAGCCGCCCTGCACACAAAGGTTTCTGGTGTTTCCGACTACATCGCAGCCAACGAAAAAGCAGCTTATGGCAAGCTACGAGAAATATGTGAGACAACGAACCAACGCAAGATCCAAGATCGTCAACCATGGATCCAATGGGCTTCTCCTGAAGCACCTCGGTATGATCCCAAAGAAATTTACGGAATCATAAGCGCTGATGATCGCGTTGGCTTCGATGCCCGAGAAATTATCGCCCGACTAGTTGATGGATCTGAATACGCCGAGTTTAAACCCGATTGGGGTGATTCCATAACCTGCGGATGGAGCAAGCTCTGGGGTCACCCCATCGGTATTATTGCGAACAACGGAATAATTTTTAGTGAAAGCGCCCAAAAAGCCACCCACTTCATTGAGCTATGCCAGCAGAGAAAAATTCCTTTGCTGTTTCTCCAAAACACAACCGGCTACATGGTTGGAAGCGATGCTGAAGCTAGCGGTATCGCAAAACATGGCGCCAAAATGGTAGCCGCTGTAGCTAATGCAACCGTTCCCAAATACACGGTTCTTATCGGTAACTCATACGGCGCAGGTAACTATGGAATGTGTGGCCGTGGTTTCAATCCACGTTTTCTTTTCGCATGGCCAAACAGCAGAATAGCAACGATGTCAGCAGATACTGCACAAACGGTATTAGTTGACATCCGGCTAGCGGGCATGAAGGGGCAGCAGACAACCGAGTCAGAAATCGAAGCTATCCGCTCAGAGATAGCTAACCAATACGAAACTCAAAGCGACCCCTATTACGCGACAAGTCGACTATGGGACGATGGAATCATTGATCCTTGTGACACCAGAGATGCTCTAGGGCTATGCCTCTCGCTGGCTGCCAGAGAAGACGCTCCCTCAGATGGCCACGGCCTCGTGTATCGGATGTAATGTATGAAACTTTTTATCGCTAATCGCGGAGAAATCGCCCGCCGTATAATACGAACTGCACGAAAGCTGAACTGGGTTACAGTTGCCGGTTACGCTGACCCAGATGCCAACGCTCCTTTTGTACTCGAAGCCTCCGAGTCAATTCGCATAGGCCCGTCTGCGCTCAGCGAGTCCTACCTTTCTGCCGAAGCTATTCTCAGTGCCGCAAAAGCAACTGAAGCAACGGCCATACATCCCGGTTACGGGTTCCTGTCTGAAAACGCTGACTTCGCCCAACAAGTTAAAGACGCTGGCCTCATCTGGATTGGGCCAAGCCCAGCTCTTATAGCGATGATGGGGTCCAAGATTGAAGCAAGGAAAATTGCTGAAACGGCCGGAGTGCCAATAATACCCGGTTTCTCAGGTAGTCAACAATCCGATGATCTGCAAACAGCGGCTAACCGCATCGGCTATCCAGTATTAATAAAAGCTTCGGCGGGCGGCGGCGGCAAGGGTATCCGAGTTGCTCACGCTCAAGAACATTTTTCCAAAGCGTTGGATGAAGCTCGTAACGAGGCGTCACGATCCTTTAACGACAGTGATGTCATAGTCGAGCGATATATACAACAACCTAGACACATCGAAGTTCAAATTGTCGGAGATACCTTTGGGAACATCATCGACTTAGGAACAAGAGATTGTTCGGTCCAGCGCCGATATCAAAAAATAGTTGAAGAGGCTCCAGCTTCAAACCTTAATCCTGAAATCGAGCGTGGATTAAGAGAAACGGCTACCAAACTGGCCAGAAACATAGGCTACGACAACATCGGAACAGTTGAGTTTATCGTCGATGCAGCTACTGGAGAATATTTTTTCCTAGAAATGAACACACGCCTCCAAGTCGAACACCCAATCACCGAGATGGTTACTGGTCTAGATCTAGTGGAACTCCAAATGTTAAGCGCAACTGGCAAGGAACTAGCGATTCGACAAGATGACATCACGTTCACTGGGCACGCGATTGAATTCAGATTAAACGCTGAAGATCCATCAGATAATTTTTCGCCTAGAACCGGCGTCATCGACCATCTGTCAGTTCCCGAATTTGTTAGATGGGATAGCGGCATAGAAGTTGGCTCAGAAATAAGTCCTTTTTATGACTCGATGATCGCAAAATTGATAATTTCAGCTCCTACGAGGTCAGAGACTCTAACCGCCGCTGCAACAGCACTTGAAAATCTTCTCATAGGACCAGTTGTCAACAACGCAAGCCTTCTTTATTGGCTCCTTAGCCAAGATCAATTCTGCGAAGGGTCTATAACTTCACGATTCCTTGATGAGATTGATGTGCCAATAGCCACTATCGACTCGGCGTCTAAAGGCACCGCCGCCGCCGCGCTCTTGAGATCTGTCCGATCGAGTGAGCTGGGACCGTGGGCATCGGTTAGATCATTCAGAGTAACTAATCATAAACCAGCATTTGATGTTCTCCTAAGAGATACCGAAGGAAAATTACACGAAGTCCAAGCTAATTTCTCTGCATCTAGGAACAGCCTTAGTGTCGATCTCAATACTAAGACTGCAGCTGTCAATGAACGCGGAGCGACACATGTCTTTCAGCTAGCTGATCGTACTGAAGCCTGGATGCTCGATTCCTCAATAAGTCTTGGAAACATCGGCGACCTAATCGCTCCATTCCCTGCAGTAATAATTGAAACTCCAGTTCAAGCCGGCGATGAGGTCGAACCCGGCGACATTGTATTAGTGATCGAAGCAATGAAAATGCTTCACTCCCTCACTGCAACCGGACACGGAACAGTAGCCACGCTTCGGGTAGCGACAGGTGATGCAGTTCAATCGAAACAAATTCTCATGACATTCAACAACACAGAATCTGATAGCTAAAGGCAACCAAATGACAAATAGTTCTTTTACGAATCGTAATGTTTACATGACTGATGAGCTGCAACAGATATATGACCAAACAGTTGCCTTTGTAGCGAATGAAGTAACTCCTTTTGGTGAATCATGGGAGAAGTCTGGAATGGTTCCGAGAGAGGTTCTGAAAAAAATGGGTTCGCTAGGAATGCTTAGCCTTCGAGTACCCGAACAACACGGTGGGCTGGGCATGGGACCTCTTGCTTCTGCAACCTTTGCGGAAGCACTAGGAAGCTCTACCTTCGCCGGGTTCGATGTAACAGTTCTCGTTCACACAGACATGTCTGGGCCCCATCTGGTTAACTCCGGGTCAGAGTCACAACTGCAGGATTTGCTACCTGGGATACTTGCCGGGGAAACTATTTTATCAATTGGTGTGACCGAGCCTGATGCGGGTTCTGATGTTGCAGGTATCCGAAGCACAGCAGTGAAAGATGGTGATGGCTGGAGGATTAACGGCTCAAAAACTTTTATAACTAACGCTGTATATGGGGACCTGACAATAGTTGCCGCACGAACAGACCCAGATGACCGTTATGGAATTTCTATGTTCTTAGTTCCTGCTCAGACAGAAGGCTTCGAAGTAACAAGGAAGCTAGATAAACACGGATGGCTTTGTTCTGATACCGCCGAACTTTCACTCAATGATATTTGGGTTTCAGATGAGCAACTTTTAGGAACTCCTCACCGAGGCTTCTACGCCACGATGCAAAATTTCCAAAATGAGAGAATGGTTTTAGTGGGAATGGGTGTAGGCGCTGCGCAAACTGCCATCAATCTGACGAACCAGTACACACAAAGTAGGAAAGCTTTTGGCGGACACCTTTATGATTTAGGTGCTATCCGTCAGCGCCTTGCCATGAACCAAGCCAAGGTCGATGCCGTTCGCGCCTCCATGTACCATGCAGCCTGGATGGAAGAGCAGGGCCTAGACAACGTTAAAGAAATGTCGGGAGTCAAAGCCTGGGGATGCGAGGTAGTCAATCAAGTCATGTACGACTGTCTTCAATTTCATGGTGGCAGCGGATACATGCGTGACTCACCAGTAGAGCGCATGACGCGCGATGCACGCATCTTGCCCATAGGAGGCGGTGCTACTGAAGTCATGTTGGAAGAAGTAGCAAAACGTAGCTACGCATAGTCGGAGTTGGCTCTCCAGACCCATAACTTTAGAATTAAAAATGATCTCGACTCAGAAACTAACTTAACAAATGTCTGAAATAGTTCTTATACATGGCGCCTGGGGCGGTTCTTACGGCTTCAAAAAACTTAGGCCATTATTGACTGCACAAGGGCACCAGGTCTTTACTCCCAGTTTGACTGGGATCGGTGAACGTTCTCACCTCGTGAACCCTTCGATCACGCTGGAAACTCATATCACAGATGTGGTCAACACTATTTTATACGAGGACATTACTGACATTTTACTACTCGGTTTTTCGTATGGAGGAATGGTAGTAACCGGCGCGTTGGAGATGATAGCCGACCGAGTTAAGCACCTTGTATACCTAGATGCCTTCGTTCCTACAGACGGCCAAAGCGTTACTCAAATAACTGGACGATGGGCAACAGAAAATTCTCTTGACCCGGGCACTAAGTGGCTCATTCCACCTGTCCCCAGAGAGGCAGAAAAACTCGAAGACACGCAATGGTTCGGGCCTCGACGGTCAATGCAGCCTCTAGGAACTTTCACCCAAAAGGTCACTCTTTCAAAACCGTTAGAAGACTTTCCGCTGTCTCGCACATACATCAAAGCAACTGCTGATGAAAATGAAAAAGATAGCTCCCATTTTTGGCAATCAGCTAGACATGCACGAAATTCAAAAAATTGGAAATACTTTGAAATCCCCACTAACCATTTAGTTGCGATAAACCGCCCGGATGAATTAGCAAACATTCTTCTTGAGATCATCGACGAATAACTTAGAAATAAAGACGCTTGAAGCTTCCCTCAGAGATATAGGCCTGAAGCCCATTCCAGTTCTTGCTTTCCTGACAATTAAAATTGCTACTAGGGCTCCCTGCCCCGCACAAACAATTACTGTTTGTACTGTCGCAATGATTTGCGCACAAGCCGGTTAGCAATTCAGCACATTCACGACATCATTCTGGAGAAAAATAATGGACAGTGAGTCACGACCCCCCCTTCGTTCAAAAGCTTGGTTCGACATCCCAGATGATCCATTAATGACGGCCCTATACCTCGAACGGTACGTAAATTTTGGGCTGACACGAGAGGAGTTGCAGTCAGGCAAACCGATAATAGGGATTGCTCAAACTGGCTCAGACTTATCGCCATGCAACCGCCACCATCTGGAGTTGGCTAAGCGAACACGCGAAGGAATTCGAGAAGCCGGTGGAATTTGTTTCGAATTTCCTGTCCACCCTATTCAAGAGACAGGGAAGAGACCCACAGCTTCACTAGATAGAAATCTTGCTTATCTGGGTCTAGTTGAAATATTGCAAGGTTATCCCTTAGACGGGGTAGTGCTGACTATTGGTTGCGACAAAACCACCCCAGCTTGTCTTATGGCGGCAGCAACTGTAAATATTCCAGCTATTGCTCTATCGGTTGGGCCCATGCTTAACGGACGGTTCCAAGGAGAAAGAACTGGTTCTGGAACTATCGTTTGGAAAGCGCGTGAAATGCACGCAGCAGGCGAAATTGACGATAATGAATTCGCTGATTTAGTTGCCACGTCCGTAACTTCAACCGGTTACTGCTCCACTATGGGCACAGCCACGACGATGAACTCCCTAACTGAGGCATTAGGCATGCAGCTAACAGGCTCGGCCGCTATCCCAGCTCCATATCGAGAGCGGGCCCAGATGGCGTACCTCACGGGTTTGCGAATAGTTGACTTAGTCAAGGAAGATGTTCGACCTTCAGACATCATGACTAGAGGAGCATTTGAAAATGCCATCGTTGTGAACTCCGCTATAGGCGGTTCGACTAATGCGCCTATTCACTTGAACGCAATAGCAAGGCATTTAAATGTCCCGTTAAACAACGACGACTGGCAATCTATAGGGTTCGACATTCCGCTCTTAGTGAATATGCAACCGGCAGGCGAATATCTCGGTGAGGACTACCACCACGCGGGAGGCGTTCCTGCTGTTATCAATGAGCTACTTAATTCTGGTCTATTGCCCTACCCAGACGCAATGACCGTCAACGGATCTACCATCGGACAGAATTGTGAACACACTAAGGTAACTGACTCTTCTGTTATCTACGCCGTTAGTGATCCTCTCCTCAACAATGCTGGCTTTATCAATCTCTCAGGAAATCTGTTCGATAGTGCGATTATGAAGACCAGCGTTATTGGTACAGAATTTAGGGAGCGCTACTTATCTAACCCTTCGGACTTAAATGCTTTCGAAGGGCGCGCTGTTGTTTTCGAGGGACCCGAAGATTACCACGACCGCATAGATGACCCTTCGCTAGAAATAGATGAGAGATCCCTGCTCATCATTCGGGGCGCCGGCCCAATTGGTTACCCCGGTGCCGCCGAGGTCGTAAACATGCAACCTCCCGCAGCTCTACTAGTACGAGGGATTCACTCTTTGCCATGTATCGGCGACGGGCGACAATCAGGCACCTCAGGATCGCCTTCGATCCTAAACGCTTCTCCTGAAGCCGCCGCAGGTGGTGGTCTAGGCATTCTCAAAACCGGTGACCCGATACGCATTGACCTCAACGAAGGATCTGCAAATATTCTACTTTCTGAGAAAATACTTGCCGAAAGATACCGAGAACTTGAAGAGAAAGGCGGATTCCCTTACCCTCCCAGTCACACACCTTGGCAGGAAATCCAAAGAGGTATGGTCTCCCAGCTAGATGAAGGTATGGTACTGAAACCGGCGGTAGCCTTTCAAGATACCGCTCGAACCTTCGGCTCTCCCCGAAACAATCATTAGGGAAAGGTTTTCGTGATAGCAGCAGCTATTTTTTTGGTCTTAGGTTTAGCTCTGCTCATGTACGCAGGCGACCACTTCGTAACGGGTGCATCTCGAATGGCTGCCGCACTGCAAATAAGTCCGGTGATTGTTGGGGCCCTAGTCCTAGGCTTCGGTACTTCCGCACCTGAAATGGTTGTTTCTGGACTAGCAGCTTGGCGAGGTAATCTAGATCTCGGATTAGGCAACATAGTTGGTTCTAACGTAGCTAATTTGAGCCTTGGGCTCGGCGTAGCAGGTCTGATCTCTTCGGTTGCAATATCTAAGTCTGCCATCAGACGCGAAGGCCCTATCTCCCTTGGCGCTGCTTTACTTTTCTCCTTAGTTGTTATCGACGGCACATTATCTCGCATCGACGGCATTATTCTTTTGGTAACGCTCTTAGCCGTAATTCTCTACCTAATAAAATCTCCTTCAACAACAACAGAAGTTTTCAGCAAAAACAGCACCCACATGGTTACACCAAACTTGGTACTTGCTCTTGTTGGGCTAACTGGAGTTCTCATAGGGGCTCAACTCGCTGTAACCGGTGCCACACGGCTAGCTACGGGATGGGGTCTATCCGGTGGATTCATAGGATTCTCTATAGTGGCGTTAGGAACATCCCTCCCGGAGCTAGTCACCACCATTGCCGCCGCTCGGCAAAAGGAAACTGGTCTCATAATAGGAAATTTGTTTGGCTCAAATTTATTCAATTCGCTCGCAGTCGGTGGATCAATGGGACTAGTAGGCGGCGGCGTTTTAGAAGATGCAACTATGCGTGGGCGAGGGATTTACCTAATGCTGGCAGTTATCTTTTTTGCGTATCTACTATGCGTTTGGGGTAGAAAAATCTCAAGAAGCAAGGGGGCTTTACTCCTCGCCTTATATGCGGGAACTATGTTGTTGGTAGGATTGGCTTAGTTTCTCTATCCGCTGGGACCCAAAACCGAGAACTGCCAAAGCACATACGATTGGCCAGTCGGTCTAGGCTGCTCACAAACGCTAGAGAGGATTGTATGTCAAGAATCGTTATTACCGGAGGCAACCGGGGCATAGGACTTGAGCTCGCAAAAGCATACATTCTTAATGGAGATCAGGTAGTCATTGGATGCAGACAACCAAGCGAGGCGGCGGAGCTCGCCAGCCTTAACCCGACAAGTATTTTTCCGATTGACGTAGGCGATGAGCAGTCGGTCAAAGCCTTTGCACAAAACATCGACTATCCAGTCGACGTTTTAATCAATAACGCTGGGACAAGCGTTTCGAACATGGGATTAGAACGCGCTCAAGCTGGAGTCATGAATGCGCCAATTGACCTTACATTGGAGATGATAAAGATCAATGGCTTGAGCGCCGCCATGGTCACACGAGAGTTAGCGGACAAGCTAAACCCAGGAGCCAAGGTAGCTAACATAAGCAGCCAAATTGGTTCAATGGTCGTTGGAGCTAGATTCGATGACCTTCCATATTCAACATCGAAAGCGGTTATGAATATGGTCACGGTCCAGTTAGCTAGCCATCTGAAAAAAAATAATGTGACTGTAGTCTGTTTCCATCCCGGCTGGGTGAGAACTGACATGGGTGGTTCTGGGGCAGACCTATCATCTGAGCAGGCTGCTCAAGCAATCAGCACAACTATCGCTGCGTTAACTCCCGAACAGTCCGGTTTATTTTTGAGATGGGATGGTTCAACTCACCCCTGGTAGAAGATATGCGTAGTATGTCTTCTCGTGCACACAATTAGAATCGCTGCCTCAGAAGGTCTTTATCTAACGGCCGATCAGTGGGGAGACCCTAAAAACCCACCCGTAATGATGTTCCATGGAGCTGGCCAGAATCGGCACGCTTGGAAAAAGACTGCCTCTTCGCTGTCTGGACAGGGTTACTTTGTCATCACAGTAGATGCAAGAGGTCATGGGGACAGCGATTGGTCACCGGACGCTCACTACGACTCCGACGATGTCGGAAGAGACATACAAGCACTAGTTTCAAGTTTGTCCAGGCGTCCCGCTGTCGTTGGGGCTTCCATGGGCGGAATGGGCTGCTTAGCGGCACAGCGTTTACACAACCAGCAGCTATTCGAAGCTGTAGTTCTCGTAGACATAACTCCGGACTTTGATGTAGAAGGCGCCAGGCGAGTGATCTCATTCATGGCCGGGCATCCTGAGGGCTTCCGAACGCTTGACGAGGCTGCGTCCGCTATTGCCGCTTATAACCCCCATCGGAAAAAAGCGACCAACTCAGCTGGTTTGAGTAAAGTGCTTCAACAACGTGAAGACGGCAGGTGGATATGGCGATGGGATCCTGCATATGTTTCCTCTAAACCTTGGTTCGACACAAATTCGCCTGACTTAATGAGCATTTCTATGGCACGTACTAGCAAAATAATGGCAGAAGGACTGCGCGCAGTGGAGACGCCAGTGCTATTAGTTCGAGGCCAGCAGTCAGATTTAGTAACTCCTGAAGCCGTCAAAAAATTTTTGGATATAAAACCCGAAGCCGAATTCGTTGACGTCGCCGGAACTGGACACATGGTCGCTGGCGATGATAACGACGCGTTTACTTCCGCAGTTGCGAAATTCCTTTTAAAGCACTTCTCCCCCACCTTTAATGAAGAGAGCCGTTAGCCCGCATATCTATAGCTGCTTTCGCTACGGTTCGCATGGAGCTTAAAACAACTGAAAATTACTGTCTATTGTCTTGTTTAGAGATTTGATTACGGTTCCATGCGAATAGCACTGGAAGGCCCAAGAGAGCTATTAGAGATGCGCCATAGAAAGCAGCCACAGTCGTGCCTGCCGTCCACGCAACTATCCCTAGTATCGGTCCTCCGACTCCACCTGATAGTTCAAAAAACATTGTGAAAGTACCCATTGCTCTTGCACGCTCGTTAGACGGCACGCCATCTACAGCTGCGACCATTAGAGCTGGATAAAGCAACGATCCTCCAGCGGCGATTACGGCAGCACCAACAAACATTCCGGTCCGGCTTACAAAACTTCCCATTATCAGCATTCCAATAGATGAACCTATAAGTGCGATTGCTACGGTTTTGGCAGTGCCTAAGATGTCAGGGAGTTTGCTACAGATAAGACGCATAAACAGAACTATCATTCCGTAGGAAGCGAAAATTGGGCCAGCATCACCTAGGGAGCGTTCATCTAGCAATTTCGGCATGAACCCTTGCATCGCCGGAAATATCATTAGCCCCATGGCTAAGACGGCTCCCGGCCATAGAGCAGAACGATAGAGTAATTTTTGTTTCTGTTTCGGATTAGGTCCTTCAGCCGCCTTCACTCGATCATCAGGATTTACGAAGTCAGGTAGCCAGCACCCGATCACCGCAGCTATACCCATGCAGATCGCACCGATGAGAAACCCTCCATCAAACCCCCATCGGTCTGAGGCTAGTTCTCCTACCCAAGGGCCGAAAGCCATCCCACCATAGATAGCCACCGAAAAATAGCTTGCTGCTTCTCCGCGCCTACTTTCCGGCGCAAGGTCAGTGGTCAAAGTAACAGTACCGACAAAGAAAGCACCCTGAACTGCGCCCATTGCTAAGCGAGCAACAAGTAACCACGTGTAAGTATCGGCTAAGGCATGTAGCGCCAGAATCACCGCTGTAACAAAACTGCCCCCAGCGATGAGTACTCGTCTACCCTTCCAATCCCCTAACCGCCCGATCCAGGGACGCATCAGCACTGCAGAAAATGAAAAAATACCAAACGCTATTCCAATTTTTAGATCTCCCCCGCCTAAGTCAGTCGATACGAAACGAGAGATCAATGGTAATGCAGAGGAAAAACCTAGGGCAGAAAAAAATGCCGAAAAGCAAAGTATCAGGAAATGTGCGGTCAAAAGGCGTTGGTTTTGATTTCCCACGACCTGCGATCGACTAAGCGAACCAGCAGAAACTACCTCGACTCTAAAAACGTGTGGCTCGTTCAGACGTGCCGCAGTCGGCATTAACTTTCCATGGCTTGGTTCACTACGGGCGGTTGTGTCTCGCTGAATCGTTCCCATACGACTTCGTCAGGGACACTCATAACTTTTTCTAAAATCCCGGGCGGGTAATGCATGTGAGGCTGAGAGCTATCAAAGGCTGGATTAGGAAGAAGCTCATCAGCGGCTGTGTATTCCTCAGGGTTTTTCAGGGCTTCCATTTCGACATCAGTAATCTCGCAGAGATCCTTTACCTCCGGATCGATCCAAGCTTCTTCATCGATATCACTCCCAACGCAAATTTCGAGACTTAGTCCTTCAGGACCGGCGAAGTATATGGATTGGATAAAACCATGATCAAGCGGCCCTAGCACTTGAATATTGTTAGCTCGTATTCTGTCTCTCATCGTTAGAAGTTCGTCGCTGTTATCCACGTTAAACGCTACGTGTTGCATCGCTCCTCGCGTGACTGGTAAGGCCCCGTTACCTGCATGCGTTATTCCCCATTCAATTTTTTCACTATTGTCTGGATGTTGCACAAACGCTACATAACTATCTGTAGATAGCTCAGCGAAGCCGTGGTAACAGCCGTCTACGCCGTGCATCCAATACAGTGCTTTCGTCGGGCATCCAAGAACTTCAGCAAAAAAAGTCAACTGTGCTTTCATATCAGTTGTTGATATGGCTAAATGATTAACGCCGTTGGGATGTAAGGCCATGACACAAGGTTAGGCGCTAACGTCTCTTTTATGTCACACAATTCAGATGGCTTTCGAAGCCGCTTGAAGCGAAATGCTTCCGCCGGCAAGAAACTAGTTGACCATAATCCTGAGATGTATGAGAGTTACTGGGCAACTCATGACCTATCCATGAAGGCTGGGGCTTTGGACCAGCGCACAAAAGAACTAGTGGCGTTGGCTCTTGTCGTAACTATGAAATGCGATGTATGCATTACGTTTCATGTTCGTGCTTGCCTCAAAGCTAAAGCTTCGCGTGAAGAGATCTATGAGGTACTTAACGTCGCAGTTATGCAGGGGGATGGGTCCGCGTTGGTTCATGCCAACTATGCGGTGGAGGCCTTGGATGAGTACCTTGCAGGACGTTCGGACAACTCGACTCGCCCTGAACCGCATAGCCACTAAGTTGCGAATCTGAGCAGTCCTCAGAACAGAAACCTTCGTTATTGGTTCGTTGGGATAGTTTTTATTACTCAATAGGTCGCGAGAACAAAGGAATTTGTTAGCCAGACTTCGAGCACAAACCTTGTTCTAGGCATAATGTATTTGCTATGTGGATTCGATTACGGCAAATCGCAGTAGTAACTACTGACCTTCGAGAAACAGCTCTTGACATTCAGAACATTTTAGGTTTAGAGGCCTGCCATATGGACCCTGGAGTCGGGGCATTTGGACTTAAGAATACGTTGTGGCCTATAGGCAGTCAGTTTATTGAATGCGTGACACCGGTGGAAGAGAACACCGCTGGGGGACGCTATATAGACCGCCGTAAAGGTGACGGCGGGTATATGGTTATCAACCAGGTAGATGACGTGGAAGTCAGAATAAACCACGTAAATCAGTTGGGCGTGCGCATAGCGAATGACATGAACTACCAAAAAAGTGGCTTTCACGGTATTCAACTTCACCCGGCAGACACGGGCGGTAGTTTCTTCGAAATGGACCAGATGACTTCAGATACAACTGAAGAGCCTGGCGGACCATGGTGGCCTGCCGGAAGTTACTGGCAGCCTTACGTGCGAGATGACAGAGTCAAAGCAATAGCCGCAGCAGAATTGCAAAGTCCTGATCCACTGAGGTTGGCAACCAGGTGGGGGCAGATAGCTCAAACCGAAGTTTGGAGCGAATCCGACGGTGTATATAACATCGCATTCGAAAACGCCACTGTGCGATTCGTTGAAGACACCGATGGTCGAGGCGAAGGTCTGGGTGGAATTGACTTAGTCTGCGCCGATCGAGATGCCGTGTTAGCTTCTGCCAAGCAAAGAAATTGTTACGTTAACGATGATCAACTTATGATTGCTGGTCTCCGAGTCTATCTTCGAGACTAAATAAAGTTAGTTCTGATCCAAGGGGGAACACTATGACTACCAATCTCACAAATTTCACTAGGGCCATTTACGTTTTTGATGCAGTCGTGCGTCGGGTTCCCGATGACTCTTGGGATTTCGACTCACCCTGCGATGAATGGTCAGCCAGAGATGTGTTAAAGCACCATTGTGGAGTCTTGGATGCCATGACAGCCACTTTGAAGACTGGGGAAACAGTTCCGCCTTCAATGGCTGCTGAAGCAGATCAGCCTGTGGATCGCTGGGGTCAAGCTAGAGACGCTGTCCTTGAAGCCTTAGACCAGCCAGATGTTCTCAACCATGAAGGAACTTTCTGGTTCGGTCCGATGTCCGTCGACAAGTGGATTCAAATTGTCCAATGGGACTCGTTAGCCCATGCTTGGGATATTGGAAAAGCCGTGGCTATAGATCCAGAGCTACCAAGCGACCTCTGCGAAATTTCAGCTGCGATAATTGGAGCGATGCACGAGACCGCCTTGAAATGGAAGTTAGTTAAAGCGCCAGTAGCGGTGCCTGATGGTTCAAGTGAGCCTGACAAGTTTCTTGCTTTAATCGGACGCAACCCCAACTAGTCCCAGAGCATTGATTCACCCTGATAGCTTTGTTAATGCAAACAACAGCACATCATTATCTACCGAACTATTTCCGTTCCTTTAACAGTTATTCTTCGCATGATGCGTCTATGGCCAGCTATATCATAGGGTTCTAGACGATGCAGCGTTGAACGATTATCCCAAATCACAAGATCCCCGGGACTCCATTGATGGCTGTAAACAAATTGTTTCTGCGTTGAGATTTCCAGCAGTTCTGAAAGCAAATTTCTTCCTTCATCAACTGGCATGCCCTCTAGATGAGAGGCGTGCCCGCCCATATAGAAAGAACGGCTACCGTCTGCATGAGTTCGAATGAGAGGATGTGTAGCAGGAGGGTACTTAGCTAATTCAGCCTGGCTCATCTCCTCTAGCTTTCCAGGATTGTTAGCCCGAGAATAAGCGTAGCTGTGAACCACTTTTAGTGAATCCACAATGAGTTTCAAATCTTCGGGAATGGCTTCATAGGCGGCGCGCATGTCTGCGAATAAAGTATTCCCACCTTGTTCCGGAACTTCTACGGCATTAAGCAAAGTACACAAACAAGGAATTTCTCGGAAAGAACTATCTGTGTGCCAGCGCTCAGTTCCCCTCAGGAAAACTGACTGAGGCTCATCGAATTGAACTATGTGACCATCTTCCCCAACATTTGTTAAGTCAAAAATCGCAGGAAATTCAGTATTTCGTTTTTCAGCTTCTGGCAAAATCTCCAAGTTCCCCATGCTTGCGGCTAAACCCACAAACGTTTCAGACTTCAGAGCTGACTCCTTAAGAACTAATACCGAATGAGATTCCAAGGCATCTAATAAAAACTTGGAAAATGAGCCATCAAAGACTTGACCTTCTACCGAAAGATTCACATATGCACCAAACCCAGATTTATCTATCGGGGTGACAGATCCAGTTGTCATCTGGCGGCTACGTATTGTCGAAGGCCTTCAGGAGAACTCGCTTCGATAGGCGAAAAGTCGCGCGCTGCGTAGTATTCTGGTCTCTCAAAACTTTCTCCTCGATTATCTACCGGGCACACGTTGATGTATAGCAGTAGACGTCTGAAAGGACTAATGTTTACCGTCGATCCGTGAACCACCGTCATGTCCATGAGCAACACCGATCCTGCCTTAGCAGTAATTGATGTCAAACCATTGGCCTTAACCAGGCTTCTCATTGTCTCAGTAGTAATGTCATAGCGATATTTAGAGACTTGCTCAAAATCTGCCGAAGAGGGATCAAGGTTCGCTGTTGAGACCAGGCCTTCTTTGTGAGAGCCAGGCACAGCGAGCAGCGGAGCATTTACATCAGTTACATCATCTAAAAAAACGGCGATCATAATCCCACGAGGATCCGGTACTCCGTCTACGCGATGGTAAGTGCCAAAATCTTGATGCCATGCCACGATAGAACCGTTTGTTTGTTTCATATTGATACGGGACTGGTGAATGTATATGTCATTCTCCAGTATTTCTCGGCTGCTTTCAACAATCGCAGGGTGGTGAGTTAATGCTTTGAGTCGTTCATCAAATAAATGCATGCCCCAGCAAACGTGGGGACTCCCATCTGCTTCGCGCCCTACTTCTGGTCCTGTTCTCTCAAGCACCTCAAGCGCTGCTTCGCTAAGCATTTCGACTTCAGAGTTATCGAAAACGTCGCTGAGTATTAGCCAACCTGTGTCCTTAAATTCGTGTTTCTGTTCATCTGTTAGCATCAGCTATCTCCTCTTAATGCCTGAATCCCACTGGCCAAGGCAGAGGTCATTAGCCCGATATCATAGCTGTAGCTCACCATTCGAAAACCTCGCCGGATCCAGTCCTGCCCCGTTGCGACGTCACCCGCAAGGCAAGCAGCTGCCTTACCGTTATTTTCGCAAGCTTCAAGAATCTTGTCAATAGAGTCCTGCATCCTGGGATGCTCTGTTTCTCCTGGTACCTCTAGCGACAATGAAAGATCTCCGTGGCCAAGGTGAGCAACATCAACACCTGGCACAGCCATAATTTCTTCCGCGTTAGCTACTCCTTTTTCTGACTCTATGAGGACACATACCATTGTCCTGTCATGGGCTCCTTCAATTATTTCTGGAACCGTCAGAGAGCTGTAGTCATCATGTGCTCCACCAAACATTGCTCCGCGCCTTCCAGATGGCGGGTATCGCGTCCACTTTACGAATTCTTCTGCTTGCTCAGCCGTCTCACACATTTGGAAAAGCATTCCCATAGCCCCGAGATCCAAAAGTCGAGATGTGTACTGGTAAGTCGTGTCCGGAGGTCTCACCAAAGGAGTAATACCCAGTCCTCGACAGAGGGCAAGCTGGGTCTTCATTTCTGACATGGAAAACCCACTGTGTTCCATGTCATAAAAGACAAATTGAGCTCCCCCATTCTGCAAAATTTGTGGTAGTCCGGCGCTTAGAAATTCAAAGATCATGGTCCCGTAGACCGTTTCACCTTGAGCTAAGAGGTCCTTTACTTGGTTCGAACGCATGCACGCATCTTTACAGAAAAACAACGTAAATGCGCACTCTTCTAGGCCTGTTAACCACTTAAGGCTTTTCTTCTTTTTGAGTTAGCCCACATCGAGTAAAATCTTGCTTGAGTACTTGCAACATGCCGGTCCCCACGTCAGATCACCACCTATTTAAATTTTATTTATCCCCCAGCAAGACGAAATATCTTGTGTTTAAGGCATCGACCGAGATGACGATCCATGTACCCCCTTCTTTTGAAAATGCACAGACTCGAATTGCGACATACGATACGAGTCTTGAACCAAACCTCTGGCACAAGGCTATATTTTTCCACACGCTCAACTTAACTAAGTTAGTTATGCATTCGAAAGGTGCTCAATATGAATACCGACATTCTGACGTGGTCCGTCGGCGGCATCACTATTACTTCAGTACCCGAGTCCTCGACTCCAACCTCTCCTAAGTTCATGTTTAAGGGGTTCGACCGCACAGCAGTTCTAGAGCTGGCCGAAAAAGCAACATGGCTTCAACCGCATTTCGTTGATGAAAATGGCTACCTTCTGCAGAAAATTCATTGTTGCATCATTGATACTGGCGATTACAGAATTGCTGTTGACACATGCGTGGGCAACGACAAACAGCGCGGTAACCCGCTGTGGCATGAAAGCCAAGGGCCTTTCCTTGAAGATTTAGTCGACGCAGGTTATGCCCCTGACACGATCACACACGTGGTTTGCACGCACCTTCACGTGGATCACGTCGGGTGGAACACTCGGTTAGTTGATGGAGAATGGATCCCAACTTTTCCAAATGCACAATACGTTTTCGTTAAGGAAGAATTCGATCATTGGAGTGTCACTGAAGATTTGTTTGGAGATCCTGTCTTTGAAGACTCAGTAGCACCAATAACCGATGCAGGGCTGGCAGATCTAGTCAGCCAAGATTTCGAGTTGTGTCCCGGCGTTAGTTTTCAGTCGACCCCGGGCCACACTCCGGGCCATGTCTCGGTAGTCATTCAGGATCAGGGAAAACGTGCGATTATTACCGGAGATATGACACACAGCCCTATCCAAATTGCGAACCCTGAATTGAGTTCAAGTTTTGATACCGATCCGGATCTAGCACGCCAAAGCAGATATGACGCCTTTCTCGATTGGGCCGATGGCGAAACTCTAGTAATCGGCACTCATTTCGGATCGCCTACAGCAGGGATCCTAAAGCGAGACGGCGACTCGTATTCACTGGAAGTGAACGAGTAACTGGCTACGAGCCGAACTGAGGCCCTTCAGCGTAATCATGCATATTTCGTAGCATATGGGCAGGTCCGTGGGGCCCTTTTATAGCCGCATTCTCGCCCCAAATATGCTCTTTCATCCAGCCAAATACATCTCGTCGCTTCGCAAGTTTTGACAGTTGGTTTGCGCTCTTCACCGCAGCCTCCGTAACCTCACCTTCTTGAGCTAGCGATTGAACTATCCCTGCCTCATATGCGGCTTCCCCAGTCCAGCGTCTAGCGAGTTGAACTGTCTCGTAGAAAACATTTTGAGGCATTTTGTGGTGAAATAAAGCGAGCTCTGGCTCAGGGATAGCCAATCCAATTTCCACTTCGTTTGCGCACAGCAAACCGCGATCTTCTCTCATGATTCTTTGATCGTGACACAAGGCCCACATGAAACCAGCTCCGAATGCGTGACCATTAACGGCGCAAACGGTAGGCATGGGGAATGTAATCATGCGAGCAGCTAGCTTCATGAACTCCTCCGCGAATGGCTTCCGAACACCTCCTGGGTGTTCACCTGTTCCCATGACCCACTCTAGGTCTAGGCCATTCGAAAAGAATTTTGGATTGCTTGACGCTGTTACTACAGCATGAGGGCCTTCTGTTTTCTCGATTTCATCTAATGCTGCATCAATTTCTCGGACAAGAGTTGTAGTCCACTTGTTCTCATCATTGTCTAAAGTAATCAGACTAACTTCACCTAAATTTTCTAGGGTTACAAGATCGCTCATCGCCATACCGTAGACCGTGTTCTCAAGTGCTGTCTTATTATCGCCGGAATGTTTAGTTCCTCGGCACTTCAATCCATGCAACATCTTTGTCAACGCGAGGCTCTCCCGGGAGGCCGAGAACTTGCTCTCCTAAAATATTTCTCATAATTTCAGAGGTTCCGCCTTCTATAGAGTTCGCTCTAACTCGTAAGAATCCGTGTTGTATGCCGCTTTCTGAGCCATCTACTGAAAGATCTTCAGGCCGTCTGAATGTATAGTCGAGACCGATTTGACCTAACATTCCCATCATGTCGACTGCTGTTGATAGCACGTCTTTATTTAGCTCTGCGAAAGCGAGCTTTGCGATTGACATTTCAGGTCCGGGGTTTCCCTTTCGGCTGTTAGCGCTTGCTCTCATGTTCGTGAGTCGCTGCGCTTCAGAACGCACATAAAGTTTCATCATTGTGTCTAGAGTGACAGGATCTCGGTCTTCTTCTGATTTTTCGCTCCAAAGTTTGGTTAGTAAACTCACTGGGCCTGAACCTGCCTTGGGCGGCACTCCGCTCCCAACCCCGATTGCGTTTCGTTCGTTCATCAACGTTGTTAATGAAACTCGCCATCCATCGCCAACGTCTCCGATCCTATTTGAATCAGGTATCTTGGCGTCTGTTAGGTACACCTCATTAAACTCTGCTTCACCCGTGATTTGGCGAAGAGGACGAACTTCAACTCCGTCGCTACGCATGTCAACCGCGAAATAGGTCAAACCTCGATGTTTCGGTACTTCTGGGTTGGTTCGGGTAACGAGCATGCCCCAATCCGCTAAGTGAGCTATCGTGTTCCACACTTTTTGCCCGTTGACTACCCACTCTTCTCCATCAGCTATGGCTCGCGTGGCTAGTCCAGCGAAATCGCTACCAGCCCCTGGCTCACTAAATAGTTGGCACCATCGTTGCTCTCCAGTAAACATTGGTCGCAAAAAACGTTTCTTATTCGCTGCATCACCGTGAGTGTGGATAGTAGGTCCTGCCAAGTGCATGAAAAACATTGCCGGGTGCATAGGTTTTGCCCCGGCTTCACGCAGTCGCCCTTCTACTTGCCGTTGTAAAGATGGACTGACTTCTAAACCGCCAGCGCCCGCATCAAACTGGACCCATGCAAGCCCGTGGTCGAATTGAGCACCACGGAACTCCTCATAAGTCATTTCTTTGGGGTCGTTCGACGCTAACAAAATTTCTAGAGCGTTAGTAACCTTTGCTTCCTCAACCGAAGCTTCGTTATTTAAAGTCTCTGTCATTACAACAGTCTGCCGCCATTTCGACTTAGTTTGACAGCCGAATGGCCCATTAATTAAGTCCTGTCAGAATTAAACACTGGTTCACGCTTTTCTAAGAATGCTTGAGCGCCTTCAGCCATATTTTTAGGAATCAAAACTGATTGATGATCTAGCTCAATTGACAGTTGTTCAACAAAGGTATGTAACGAAGAATTATCAATAGAGGTTCTAATTCTTTGCATCGCCACCGGAGATGAATTTCGCAAGATTGCAGTAGCTTTTGCAACTTCGATATCTAGCTGGTCATCATCAACGGCCTTCCAGATCAAGCCCCACTCCTCTGCTTGTGCCGCATCGATTCGTTCGCCAAGCATCGCCATGCCCATAGCACGAGCTCGCCCAGCCCGCATCGGCAGACTCCACGTTGAACCCATATCGGGCACTATTCCTAGTCTTGGACCAAATGTGGCTACAAAAAACGTTGACTTCACAGCGATTGTCAGGTCACAAGCCAAGGCAATACCCAAACCTCCGCCCGCCGCCACACCATTAACTCGCGCTATCGTCGGCACCGAACAATTCTTAATCGATGCAAGAGCAGGGTTAAAGAATTCTTGCATCGAGATTTCTCCGGCCACCTCAGCACCAGTGGAACCCTCATCAACTAGCGCTGCTTCATTCAAATCTGCGCCCGAGCAGAAGCCTCGCCCTGCGCCAGTTACAACGAGCACTCGGATGCTCTCGTCTTCTTCAACGATATTCATTGCGCTACTAATATCTTGCATCAGCGCATCATTCATAGAGTTTAATGACTCAGGCCTATTGAGGGTGACAGTGGCGACGCCGTCTTTATTATCAAATAGGACGGTCTCGTTGGGCATAGAAATATTCGTCATGAGAGAAAAGCTAGCTTAATGAACTGATTTCTGCCTGCTCTGAATTCAGTTTCTCGGAGGTCGCCGGTAGAGAATCCCATCATTCTCCAAGTTTTGGACGACCTCAGCAGAATGGCCAAGTATCTCCTCTAGCACCTCGCTGTTGTGCTCACCAACTTCCGCCGCTGTTAAGTCCGGCAAGGCCGGGGCATCTGAAAATCGAATTGGAAACCCTGGTATTAGCATCTTTCCCGCAACAGGATCGTCTACCTCTCGAACCGTTCCACGTTCCAAAAAATGAGGATGCGTTTCAGCTAACTTGACTGGTTCTACAACCGGCCCACATGGAACTCTATGCTCTTCCAAAACATCAAGAACGTCTTGATCGGTGCCAAAATGGCTCATCCAATCTTCTATAAGTACAGTCAAATCATCTCGGTTAGCTAAACGGTTTGTGTTCGTAGTGAAGCGCGGGTCATCTCCTAGCTCGACCCTTCCCATCGCCTGCCACAAATTTTTGATCTGGTTCTCAAGAGCGAACACAACAATCCAGCTCTCGGGACCTTTAAATATTCCTGCTGGACTGGCCGGCTGATAATGCCGTCCACTTCTCATCGCCGTAACATTTCCTTCTGATAGGGATGGTCCTGAAACTGCGCTCTCTTGCATGTGATACATCGAGTCGACCATGCCAATATCAAGGTGCGACCCAACACCAGTGCGGTCGCGACGGTACAAGGCGTACCCCAATGCGGCAAAGGCATGAACCCCTGTCGCCGTATCGGCGATTCCCGCCCCGATAAGCATCGGCGGGCCCTCCGGCTCCCCGGTCATATGCATCAAACCCGAGTAGGCCTGGGCAATAAAATCGAATGCCGTTTTTTCTCTCAACGGGCCAGTCTGCCCAAACCCTGAGATGGAGACCATTATGACGCTAGGGTTTATGGCCTTCAAATCCGCGTAGCCAAGCCCTCGGCGTTCCATCACCCCAGGACTATAGTTTTCCACTACCACATCAACTTCGGGTATTAGCTCCTTAACAAGATCAAGGCCTTCTGGTCGAGTTAAATCTACTGAAAGACTTCTTTTGCCTCGGTTCTGTTGCACATGATATGCAGAACGGCCATTCTTTCTGGGTGGGCTGGGCCGCGTAGGATCTCCGTAAGGTGGAAACTCTACCTTTATAACATCGGCGCCCATTTCGGCTAACAAACGCGTACAAGATGGGCCGGCGAGGTACTGGGTAAAATCCAGAACTCTCACACCCTCTAAATAAGGTGTTTCTCCGGGGACGTGTTGGAAAGATTGATTATGCACGTCCAGAGAATAGACCCAAATTGAGCACGTTTTCTCGCGAATTGACTACATAACGGCGTCGCCTACTTATAGCGGTAGGTGATTCTGCCTCTAGTTAAGTCATAAGCAGACACTTCAACTTGAACCCTGTCTCCTGGCAGAATACGAATATGGTGCTTCCGCATTTTTCCGCTCAAGTGACCTAATACGTGATGACCATTATCTAACTCGATTCGGAAGTGGCCGCCTTTAAGCGCCTCCACAGTCTTTCCTTCGAGCAGAATGGCATCATCTTTCTGTTTAGGCAAACCCTTTTCCCTTCGTAGAAAGCCAACACCCTATGTTACCGGTGTGAAGCCAATCAGCGCTAGATAAGCATCGGAAGCTCCATTAAGGCTAAATTAGAACTTGACTCGAATATTCACTTATAAAAGCGATGCGTCAAAAAGGAGAACGTTATGTCCTACGATCTAAAGGTCACTGGCGGAACAATAATTGATGGCACAGGAGCTCCAAGGTTTCTGGGAGACCTCGGAATTAAAAATGGCAAAGTTGTAGCCATGGGTTCTGCTCCGTCTGAAGCAGTCCGAACAATCGATGCTACTGGGAAGATCGTTTCTCCGGGATTTGTTGACATACACACTCACTATGACGCTCAGGTCATGTGGGACCCGATGGTCTCATGTTCGCCGTGGCATGGGGTTACGACAATCGTTATGGGAAACTGTGGATTTTCGGTTGCCCCAACCCGGCCGGAGCATCGTGATCTCATTATGCGAACTCTTGAGAACGTCGAAGGTATGAGCGTTGAAGCTCTACGCGCCGGCTTAGGAGATTGGGGCTTTGAAACATTTCCTGAGTATCTAGATGCCTTACAAAACAATGGCTGCGCCGTAAACATGGCTGCGATGATCGGCCACACCGCGTTGAGAATGTACGTAATGGGTGAAGATGCAACAGAACGAGAAGCCACTGCTGAAGAGATTGCGACACAAAGACGCCTTGTTACTGAAGCACTTGAAGCAGGCGCATTGGGGTTCGCCACCAGTAGAGCCAATACCCATGTTGGCTATGGGGGCCGGCCAGTTCCTAGCAGAATGGCAACTCCGGAAGAAATAATTGAGATAGCACAAGCGTTGGGCGATGTAGGCGGCGTAATGCAAGCCACCCAGGGAAGAGGGCTAAGCCACGACGAGTTTGCTCGAGTAGCTGAAACCACCGGAGCAAATGTGAGTTGGACTGCTTTGCTTGCCAGCGCCGTTGGGCCCGGCTCCCATTTAAAAGATGTTGAAGAAGCACACGCATTAGCGGCTAGGGGGTTGCCGGTCTACCCTCAAGTAGCAGTTCAGCCGGTTCAATTCGACATGAGTTGGAAAGCACCCTTTATATACGAAGGAATGCGTCTCTTCCAACCAGTTGCCCAAAGCGACTTCGAAGGAAGAAAGGCTTACTATGCGGACCAAGACTGGCGAGCTCTGTTTAAAGAAAAAGCTGGAAACGGTGGCAAAATTGGAGACCGTTGGGCTCGAACCGAAATAAGTTCTTACCCATTAGACCCTTCTATGGAAGGGCGCAATGTTCAACAAATGGCAGATGAAATGGGACAAGACCCAGTTGACCTTATGCTCGATATGGCTTTAGACGCGAATCTAGATATGCGAATCGTCCAGGACGTTTTGAATCATGATCGTGATGAAATCGATGAGCTTTTGCATGACGCAACCACTGTGATAGGGCTTTCTGATGCTGGCGCTCATGCCAGCCAACTTTGCGATGCTAAATACTCAACCGAATTTTTGTCAACCTTTGTTCGCGATCGGCAAAGTTTCGACTTGGAAACTGCGGTTCACATGCTTAGCCAACGACCAGCACAAGTCTTTGGCATTGAGGATCGAGGATTCTTAGCTGAGGATGGTTTCGCTGACGTAGTGATTTTCGATGCTGATGAAGTTGGTCACAATGGGAAGCGCCGTGTGTTTGACTTGCCAAGCGGAGCTGACCGATTAATTTCTGATGCCGTAGGCATAAACGCCGTGATCGTAAACGGAACTCTGATTAGGGAAGACGGCGCAGACACGGTGAGCAGCTCAGATTCTCTGCCGGGCAAGCTACTTCGAAATGGGAAAGGCTGATTCTCAATGCCCGTCGATCCAAATCGAGATTTTTGGAAGCCTGGCATGAGCTGGGAGAAAGCTCTCGAAGATGTTGCCTATATCAGAGACCTCGCTTCCGAAATGGGTGGAAAAGATCGTGTTGAAAGGCAACACGCTGCTGGGCGGGGCACCGTCCGAGAACGCCTAGAACAATTCTGTGACGCTGGCTCATTTTTGGAGATGGGCGAGCTTATGGGTGCCGCTGAGTACGACTCCGAAGGGAATCTTCAAAGTTTTTCTCCCGGCGGATACGTTATGGGCCTTGGAGAAGTAGATGGTCGGCCTATAGCCATTGGCGGAGATGACTTCACTTTGTCTGGGGGAAGTCCTCATGATGTCTTTAAGATTCCCCACAATTTTGCTCAGCCTTTAGCTCTTCAGTATGGAATTCCTTACGTCCAACTGCGCGAAGGAGTTGGGCATTCATCTAAACAAGATGAACAAGATGGGCATATGGGGCTGCCCCAAGGTGATCTATGGCACCAAAGCGTTGAGCTTTTGGCAAACGTTCCCGTTGCCTCAGCCATCATGGGGTCAGTAGCAGGTTGGCCTGCAGCGGGCGCTTTACTTTCTCACTTCTCCGTAATGATTAAAGACAAATCTCAAATTTTTCCATCGGGTCCACCGGTGGTGGAACGCGCCATCGGAGAAAAACTTACGAAAGAAGAACTCGGCGGTTGGCGAATGCACGTCGTCGAAAGCGGGCAAGTAGATAATGTTGCAGACACTGAAGCAGAGGCTTTTGAGCAAATCCAAAAGTTTCTCTCTTTTCTTCCGAACACTGTTCACGACACAGCTCCGCGCGTTGAAACAAACGATGATCCGAAACGTAGACCTGAAGAACTCCTCAACATCATTCCGACAAATCGACGCCAAGGCTATGACGCTCGAAGTTTGATTCGCCACGTAGTTGACAACGGTGACTTTTTTGAGATGCGACGCCATTATGCAAGTGGCATCATCACAGGTTTTGCGAGGCTCGATGGGTTTTCGGTTGGAGTAATTGGTTCTGACCCACTTTCCAAAGCTGGAGCGATGGATGGCAATGGGGCGGACAAGTACGCTCATTTTATTGACTTGTGCGACACCTTCAATTTACCACTCGTCATTTTTTTGGACATGCCGGGCTTCATGCTCGGCTCCCACGCTGAACGCATGGCAACAATGAGAAGGGGCGCTCGGGCCCTGATCGCATCAGCAGAGTGCAAGGTACCAAAAATAGAATTTATGGTGCGAAAAAGTTATGGAGTGGCTGCAGATGCACCTAATTCCATTGGCTTACCCAACGGTATTAACCTGAGATTTGGTTGGCCTTCCGGTGAATGGGGAGGAATACCGATTGAGGGCGGAGTGGCGGCCGCTTATCGACGTGAGATAGCTGAAGCAGAAGATCCAGATGCGCATCGCGAGAATATCGAAAATCGACTGCTGAAGCTTAGGTCTCCTTTTCGCGCTGCTCATAAAGGCGATGTTGTGGACCTTATAGACCCTCGAGACACAAGGGCAATAGCCGCTCGTTTTGTCAAGTTAGCTCAGCCGAAACTTTCTGAACTAGCTAAGCGAGACAAGCGAGCAGTACGTCCATAGATCTAGACACCTGCCTCGGTTCACCTGGAAGCATTCGCCTCGCAGAACCGCCCAATGTTTGTGGCGAACTTAAACAATAACCACATCACACAAAATAGTGGAGGCATCAGCAGCTACTAATTTCAAGCACTCCTCTAGAAATGGGCTCATAGATGGAGCGCCACCGCAAGATTCTAGCATCAGCGATGGAAGCACTTTGACAATATAAATGGACTTCACGCAATAAAGCTACGCGATTACGTCGATACATGGCAGCCTGGAGTTGTGATCGATTTACGTTCAGACACAGTCTCCCAACCCAGTGAAGCTATGAGAGAAGCAATTGCGCATGCAGCAGTAGGCGATGACGTTTTTGGTGATGACCCAACAGTAAATGAGCTAGAGAGTTTTACGGCTAAGCTTTTGGACAAAGAAGCAGCCATGTTTGTGCCGAGCGGGACGCAATCTAATCTCTGCGCTCTACTGGCTCATTGTCAGCGCGGCGACGAGTACATTGTCGGTGACCACGCTCATACGTACATGTATGAAGGCGGAGGGGCGGCAGTCCTAGGAAGTATTCAGCCTCAGCCTATTCCGATGCTTGAATCTGGGATGCTGGACTTAAACCGAGTCCGTGAAGCTGTGAAGCCTAACGATATTCACTTTCCGCGAAGCCGTTTGCTGTGCATAGAAAACACAACGAACGGTAAAGCTATCAGTTTGGAAGAATTAGCCGCTGGCGCCGAGACTGCTTCAGATAATAGCCTTTTCTACCACCTTGATGGAGCTCGACTTTGGAATGCAGCTATTTCGCTAGAAGTTGAAGTTAATCAGATCACTGCCTTTTTTGACTCAATATCAGTTTGCTTATCCAAAGGGCTTGGCGCACCAATTGGATCAGTTCTAGTCGGTAAATCACCTTTCATCGACGAGGCCCGAAAGTGGCGCAAAATGCTTGGCGGAGGAATGAGGCAAACAGGACTGATAGCTGCTGCTGGCTTATTCGCCATCCAAAATAATGTCAACCGTTTGGCACAAGACCACAAAAATGCAGCCTTACTGGCAACTGGCTTAGAGCAAAATAATGGAATAACCGTCGAAGCCAACGAGACTAATATGGTATTTATTCAATTGAGAGAAGAGAATAAATTTATACAAGCTGACTTACATGACCTTGGTATTTGCACTATCTGGAATAAATCTCGCTGCAGGCTAGTAACCCACATAGACGTCACAGAGAACGACATAGACAAAGTTACTGAAGCCTTCGCAAAATTAGTTTAAACCCATCAATAAGCGCAGCTCATATCAATCTGCGATGAGTTCGTTCGATCTCAAGGGCTCGACTATGTACTCATCAAGATCAGCCTCGCGCGTCATTTCGTAATAGTCCACATTTCTCCATGGCGAGTTAACGACTATACGACCTCGGTCATTTCGGTAGTAGGAAGTCATTCCTTCATGCGTCCAGACCATGTTCTCATGTGCTGCATCAACCTTCGCGTTGTATTCATCATGCACATCTTGACGAATTTCGACTGCACCAATTCCCTCTTTAGTCATCTTTGAAATGATGTCCATGATATACCGGACTTGCATTTCGACTACGAAAATCAAGCTGCCCCCATGACCTGGTTGCAGATTCGGACCATACAGTGTGAAGAGATTAGGAAAATCAGGAACAACAGTCCCTAGATAAGCTTTAGCGTTATCATTTTGCCATTGGCTCGCCAGGCTCTCCCCTGTTCGTCCCACAGCATCGTAGGTTGTGATGAAATTCAAGACATCGAACCCAGTAGCCAGAATTAAAACATCAGCTTCTCGCTCTTCACCATTCGAAGAAATAATTTTATTCTTGTCTATCCGTTCTATCCGATCATCGATTAGCTCCACGTTGTCTTTACGCAGCATCCGATACCAGCCGTTGTCCATTAGCATTCTTTTTCCAAATGGAGGGTAGGTCGGAAGGACCTTCTCTAGAAGCTCATCAGCTTTATCACCAAGCTCATCTTCGACATACTTACTGAAATAGGCTCGATGTGCATCGTTCTGGGCATTTAGAGATCGTTCTGGATGCTCCCAATTCGGATCTTTTTGCAGAGCAGAATGAATCCGGTCATTAAAAGTCCAACCTAATCGCACGCGGTACCAATTTCTGTAAAGAGGAACCTCTCGCAAGAGAAACCGGAGCGCTTCTGGAACCGGTTTCCTAAATTGATCGAAGGGAGCTGCCCAGTGCACTGAACGCTGGTAGATAGCAAGAGATTCAACATCATCTTGAATCTCTGGAGCTGTTTGCATACAGCTGGCACCGTTACCGATAATCGCCACACGTTTATCTTTGAGGTCAGCTTCTTCAGGCCACCTAGCAGTATGCCATTTTTCTCCTACCCAACTATCCAGGCCATCGATGTCAGGGGAAACAGGAGGGTTGAATATCCCAGCAGCGCTTATCACTACGTTGGCTTCCAATAGTTCAACTTCGCCATTTTCAGATCTGATTTGCACCTGCCAGGTCTGCCTGCTGCTTTGGTATTCAATATGGTCTACCGATGTAGAAAAACGAATCGTGTCTCGAACCTCGAATTGATCGCAAACATGCTCTAGATAGTCATGCAGTTCACTGCGCAAACAAAAATACTTATCCCAATCAAAAGGCGCAAAGGAGTATGAATAAAGGTGATTAGGAGTATCTACTCCGGCGCCTGGGTACCTATTTTCCCACCAGACACCGCCAACGGTGGCATTACGCTCTATGACCTGGTAATCAACTCCCAATTGTTTCAAGTTTATCGCTGCGCATAGGCCTGACACGCCAGCTCCAATAACTAAGACCTTGAACCCCTCTGGAGTTTCGATCGGGTCACGGTCCAAAAACTTAACTTGTCCTAGTTGAGCAGCTGTGAACTGGCCGTACTCCTCGGGCACAGGTTCAGCCATAGCCACACTCAACATTCGAACAATTAACTCTTCATCTGGAGCAGCTAGTGCTAACGGCCTTCCATCTCTCCAGGCAAGAATTGCTTCTAAAGCAGCTTCGCGAACTTCTATTTGGTGTTCTTCGCTAAGCCCACCAGTGTCGTTATCGCCCAGACCGGCCGCTCTCGCAGGTGCATAGGGCGCATCTAACCAATGCAACTCACCAGTTAGTTGAACAATGACCATAAGCAGCGTAGGGATATTGGCAACATTGATTGCTTCTTCGAATATTTTCTCTTCATCTCGGTTAGGCATTGGTTCCCTCAAATTCCTAGATCTTGCAGATTGTAATTTTTTGGCATTGACTGAATATTTTTTTAAATTAAACTGGTCGTCTTGCCTCGAACGGGCGAACATTTTACAAATATAGCTTTTTTCATGTGGATATGAGTGTGCTCAAGCATTTATGGCAATTTACATCGTCCGGCAACTGCCTCGTAAGTACTTTTTATCACAATAATTACCAGCGCAACTAAGTTTTCCCTCTATCCCGATTCCGGAGATGTATCGATGAAATACGAAGTTCATCGTCACTCGTCGATCCTTCGAAGTGTTCGTATACGACCCATGAAGAATTTGCCCATTAGTTGTAAAAGCATCTCCAGGGCCACATATCAGTGGAATACATTTGAGAAACAGGCCGTTCCCATTATTTTCAGCAACTAATTTTACAACATCTACTTTGCCATGTTCCAACTTTCTGAAATAACCCATACACCGTCAGCACTGGTGCTTTCTTAAGGTTGCACTTAAAAGTTGAAACCGTATACATCTTGATCCCAATTTAGGCTTCCCGAATGTATCTGACCGACTTAGCGCCAAGCCTCAGAGGGCCCCAGTCCAAGTTCTTTAACGAAAAGCACTTGAGTAAACGGAGTGAAGTTTTCTCCATTAATAGCTAGAGCGGCTGCCATCAACTCGGGGTGTCCAAATACAGACAAAAACTAGGCAGCAGGTGCAGACAACCAGAAACAAGATACGGAACGGATACAGGACCACCTTCAGGAGGTTCTGGTTCATGCACCTTGGCAGGACATCGGCCATTATTCTGGCTCGTGCCTTTCACCGAATAGCTCAATAGGTTGGTCATCACCCATGGATTAATCACTAGATGAGGCGCTAATGCCAACTTGCCTTGGTGGTCTAATAAAGAATTTCTATCTAGGAATGGAGCTATGGCGAAAAGATTGTCGACTTCACGTCGCCATTCAGCTAGCTCACCTTCTGATATGGCTTTCTCAAAAACACAAAAGCCATACTCGTGCAAGTCTCAATATTTTCTTCACTAATCGACCCATTACTCTCAAACTAGACTGGGTCTCGATTAGGGAATTTAAGGGCCTTCGCTGTTCCCGACGTATCTAACTCTTGAAAAGCGTTAGATGTATAATCTGCTTGTGCGATAGCCGACATTCGATTCCCTTCTAGCTTCATTGTAGATCGGTAGTACATTTCAACGCTGAGACTTACATAATTCAATAGAGCTCAAAGAGCGAACAAAGGACATTGCTATGGCTAACTCTTCCATCGGCAGCATTGGCTTTATCGGACTCGGAGCTATGGGAGCTCCCATGTGTCACAATCTTGCCCGAAAAGCGTCAGTGCCTGTTATGGCTTTTGATCTAGACCGCAACCGCATCGATCAAGCGATTGATCATGGCGCTATCGCAGCTAACGACCTTGCCCAGGTAGCAACAGCAGATTTAATTTTTGTATGCCTTCCAGGTGAATCAGAAACTCTGGAAGTATGCGTTGCAAAAGATGGCCTCCTGCAACATATGACCCCGGATAAGACTCTCGTCGATTGCACTACCACAACAGTTAGTTCTAATCATTTGATTGCTAACGCGTTGAACAACGTAGGCGTCAGTTTCGCTGATGCTCCTGTCGCTCGAGGAGTACTGAACGCAGTTGAGGGCACACTCTCCATTACCGTAGGCGCGTCAGCGGAGACTTTTCGTCTGATCGAAGAATGGCTCTTCTTAATGGGCACTGAAATATCTCACTGCGGGCCAATCGGAAGCGGAACAGTAATGAAGCTCATAAACAACATGGTGCTATTTCAGAATGTTTCGGCGCTTGCCGAGGCAATGGCGATTGCAACTCGAGCCGGAATAGATCGAAATGACGTTTTTAAATATCTTTCGTTAGGGTCCGCTGACAGTTTCGCCCTAAGGCGCCATGGAGAGCACATCACTAGCGGCGAGTATCCAACTGACAGGTTCCCTACGACTTATTCCCACAAGGACCTCGGGTACCTTCTTGATTTAGCTTCAGAGCTTGGCGTAGATGCAGCCGGTGCGTCCTTAGTTCAAGATAGATTCGAAGAAGTGATTCGACGCGGTCTCGGCAATTTGTACTCACCTGTCATCTATCAACTATTTGAGGATGAATAGTGTTGGATCCATCCCTGATAGACACAGCAAGATTCGTCTCAGATCAGGAGCTATTCCCGAGGGCCATCGAGGCAGATGTTTCCGGTTTAGTGCCAGTTCAGCAACTAGAGATTCTAAGGTCAGCCGGATTTTACGGGCTGTTCTCCCCTGCACATGTTGGCGGCGCTGGCGTAGATGTAGCGACACAACATCAGGTGGTAGAGATCCTCGCAAGTGGGTGTTTGACCACCACGTTTTGTTGGGTTCAGCATGGTGGTGCGTCCAAAGCCGCCGCTAGCGTCGAAGGACCTATGAAAGACAAATGGGCGAACCCTCTTGCGTCCGGCGAAGCAAGAGGTGGGGTAGCTTTTGCTCATTTAGTGCGCCCAGGCCCTCCAACTCTTGTTGCCGAAAGCAAATCAAATGGTTGGCATTTTTCAGGTACTGCACCCTTTGTTACTGGTTGGGGAGATATTGATGTGATTCTCGTTGCTGCACGTCACGAAAATAACATTGTCTGGGCATTAGTCGAAGCAAACGAAACAAGTTGCATTCGCAGTAGAGACCTTTCGTTGGCCGCTCTTAACTCCACACGCACAGTTGAACTTTCTTTCGATTCCCTTCACGTAGATGAAACTCAAGTCACTCAAATAGAGGAATTTGATTCTTGGTACCGGCAATACCAATCGGGTTTACGAGCTAATGGGTCACTTGGCCTTGGAGTTACTGGCCGGGCGTTGAGCCTATTAGGTCCATCTGCTCTTGATGATGAGCTCAAAGCCACCCGTTCTATGTTGGACGGAGCATCGGCATCCGAGTTGCCAGCAGCGCGAGGGCGGCTAGGAGATTTATGCATCCGCTCCACAGCTGCACTTCTGGCCTCACGTGGAGGCTCTGGAATGATCGTTGATCAGCACGCGCAAAGACTCGCTAGAGAGGCTCTCTTTCTTCTAGTGCAAGGACAGACACCAGAGATTAAAAAAATTCATGTTGAACGATTGACCCACGCGAACAAGAATTCTTAGCCGATAGAGGTTTGGCGCATGGTTTCTCATATTTGTTTAACCATCTGGCCCGAGAGCAAAATCGCTACTTAGACAGGCCTACAAACTCAACTCTGTTGTTATAAAATGACATATAGCCAGCAATCGGTAAAACACTTGAAATTGGAGAATGGTAAGCCCAAACAATATTTTCGTGAGTAACGCCGTCGACTGTGACGTGCCAGTAATTTGCATCGCCTTTATAGGGACAATGAGTTACTGTCGTTGATGCAGTTAACAGATCAAAGCTGACATCGCTTGAGGGAAAGTAGAAACAGGTCGGCAAGTCTCCTTCAAGTAGCTGTATCGCAGATTTAGATTCCGCTATTGCCACAGCACCTATCAGCACCTTAACTAACCCTTCATGTGGTTTAAGTTCGATCGAGTTACTCATATCAAGCAACTTAGACCCTTAGGTGAAACAATGTTGACATGACTTCCGTTGAAACTGCTAAAGGGTCCGTCGTAAGTACGAATCTTGGTCGAGTGCTGATGCATGAACATGTGTTTGTTATCTCAACAGAAATTCAAAATAACTACCCAGACGAGTGGGGGGATGAAGAGACAAGGATTAGTGATGCAGCCGACCGGCTCAACGAATTAAAAGCAGCTGGAATTGACACAATTCTAGATCCCACAGCAATAGGTCTCGGTAGGTATATACCGCGTATACAGTTAGTCGCAGCTCGCACGGATATCAATATTGTTTGTGCAACTGGTTTATACACTTTCAATGAGTTGCCACATTATTACCAAAGACGCAGTCCCGTTAACGGTGTTGACCCGATGGCCACTCACTTCGTTCAAGATATTACGAATGGGTTTGCTGATACGGGAATAAAGGCTGGTGTCATCAAGTGTGCTACCGACAAACTGGGACTTACTCCTGATGTGGAAAGAACCCTACGAGCCTGCGCACAAGCACATCGCGAAACGGGCTGCCCTATCACTACTCATACGAATGCCGAAACGAAACGAGGCTTAGATCAACAAAAAATATTCGCAGAAGAAGGCGTGGATCTTTCTCGCGTTGTCATTGGACACTGTGGAGATACTAATGACATTGACTACCTCCAAGCGCTACTCGACCAAGGAAGCATTCTAGGAATGGACAGGTTCGGAATAGATGGGTACCTCAACACGCAGCAAAGAGTTGAAGTGGTCGCCGAACTTTGCAAACGAGGGCATGCCAGCCAGCTTGTTCTTAGCCACGACGCATCATGCTATATCGATTGGATTGAAGGTGAAGTTCCTCTTGCGCCGTTGCCTAATTGGCACTACCTACACATAAGCCAAGACGTGGTTCCGGCGCTCCTGCAGATTGGAGTTACCGATGGCCAAATAGATGAAATGCTGATACGGACTCCTCACCGGTTTTTGGATTCAGTGAACAAGGGCGGTTACTAGATTCTGTCAGATTATCGAGTTTCTCTGAAAATCCAAAAGTTGTTATTTATTACCAGTCGTAAGATCCGCTTCCCAACAAATACTAACGGCGATACCCTCTGCGTTAAGAGGCAATACTTTCACTTTGATTGGTTTACGGTGTTCGACTTGGATCTTGGAAATGGCCCAAGCTCGATTAGCTAGATTATCATCGCAACGCTAGATCTCGTTTCTTCGCTAAGAGCGCTGCACACTATTTCTTTTAGCGCTCGAGTAGTAAACTTGCGGCAGCTATCGAAGGTCTGGGCAAAGATGTCATTGGGCACTTAGTATCTGACTATGCGAGCAATTCTTGAGGGAATCAAAGTTCTTGACTTTACCCGAGTCCTTTCCGGCCCAACTGCCACTCGATACCTATTGGAGATGGGAGCTGAAGTCGTCAAAGTTGAAGCGCCTACTAGCGGTGATTTAACAAGAAATTCAGTAACTCAAAAAAATGGTAGAAGCGGATATTTCGCAACGCACAACCGAGGCAAAAGATCGATATGTGTGAACTTAAAGGATGAGCGCGGTGTCCAGCTAATTCGATCTATCACGGATGAATTTGATGTGATTGTCGAAAATTTCACCCCAGGGACAATGGACCGACTCGGACTAGGTTGGGAAGAACTCTCATCTACAAACCCAAAGCTAATAATGTGCTCTATCTCAGGGTTTGGACAGACAGGTCCACTCTCTGAGCTTCCGGGCTACGACGGCATCGCTCAAGCATACGCAGGGATTGGTTCCTTAAATGGAGAATTAGGAGGCGCACCCGTTCCGGTCGGAGTTCCTGTCGGAGATGTTCTGACCGGCACAAACGCAACTGCAGGGATACTTGGAGCTCTCTTCATGAGAGAAAAAACACAACGTGGCCAGAAAATTGAAACTTCAGTCCTTGAATCCTATTTACAGGCTCATGACACTGCGCTGCAGACTTGGTCAGTTACTGAGGGTCAAACAATCCAAACACGAAATGGTAGGTTTCACGCTCTAGTTTGCCCATACGGCATTTTCGCAACTGAAAACGGCTACGTATTCATTGCGGCTGCGGCTGACAACCATTGGAATGACTTGTGCAGCGCTATGGATAGAACTGATTTGTTAGACCCCCAACACCGGTGGCAAGACCGATTCACACGAGAGGCCGAGCGTGATTTGGTTAACCCGCTAGTGGAGTTATGGTCATCTAACCTTTCAAGAGATCAAGCATTAGAGCGGCTCCAAAAACATAGAGTTCCGAGTGGTCCTATTTTGAGCATCGACGAAGTAGGCAATCTTCCTGAGCTACGAGCATCTGGAGCAATCGAAGTAGTCTCTGACCCCGTATTGGGCACCATCGTCGTGCCTGCATTTCCAATTCATTTTTCAGGAGCAGAAACTGGACATAGTTTTGAGGCTGCTTTTCTTGGCGAGCACAACGAAGAGATTCTCAGTAACTTTATTAGAGAGCCAGATTCGATAGCTTCGCTGACTGATAGCGGAGTACTTTTCGAAGAGCCCATTTCTACTAGGCCCTCTAGTCAAGGGGTAAGTAGCTTTGCGACAAACAAAAAAGGTGATTAGGAACAAACAGGTCGTGGCTAAGTACTATTTTCGCAACTCATATTATAACTAGTTGGATGGTTCTTGGCAGGGCGAGTTCGGCTGCCTCTCACGAATAGCTAAATCAAACCAATTAGTAAAGTAGTTGTCTTCTGATCAGGGTCGATCCACAGAGACAGTGACCATTTCCGATGGAGCAACAACTTCCAGGGCCTCAAAATCATTTGAGCAACCCGTTTCGTTGTGGACCATACCTGAAGGAATGGCCATCGCTCCACCTTCCGAAAGCCTTTCAGATCGACCATCTTCAAACTCAAGATCGACCCATCCTTTAAGAACGTATACGAATTGAAGATCGCACTCGTGGTAGTGCCAGCCTGTTGATTCCATAACGTCTGTTGAGCGCATAACCTGCGCCCTATATTTACCCTCAGTGAGATCACCGAGTCCTGTATCTCTATATTCGAAGAAAGACCTTCGTCCTGTCTTTCCAAATGCAGCGTCTGCCAGTTGTTGACATAACAATTCGTTTACTAGGTTAGTTTCCATCTGTGTCACCTTTTCAATAGTTCGCTGTAGGGGCAAGGCGGTTATATTTGAACCTTGGCTTGCCATTCTTCCAATAAATTAGTGTCCCCAAACGTTTCCAATTCCGAGAAATTCTTTCTACCCCACACCCACAGTAACAGATCGCTAGCAGCACCCCTTAACGCTACATCGCCTTTTGCATGCGATCGATCTACCTCTATGCCTTCAGAAGTTCGAGTGATTAGCCACTCACCCGGACCATCTGTGCAATGGAAATGAACGGTTCCAACGCCAGCAAAAGATGTAGGGATTCGCTGTGGGATAAAGAAATCAAGGAATTCATCTATCCCTTCAATAGCCAGGTCAGCATCTATTTCACTTTCGGAATTAGTAACTGATTGAGCATCCCAACGATGAATCGCTGCTTCTACACACATTCGCCGCATCCAGTAGCTAGCTGTCGGGTCCGTCAAGTTTGAGGACCACACATTTTGGTCTGGCTTCAGAGAATAAATAACTTTTTGGAGATTTTGTGCCTCAAGTGAATGCCACTCAGCAAGATTTTCTGTAGTTGGGCGGTTGTCTTGAGCCATACCCCATGTCGCTACCCCGTGGTTTGGGTCAATCGAGCTACCTTGGGCCACCGATCTGCTGACAAACGCCCAAACTCCACCTACGTGGACAGTTAATTCTCTCAACGTCCAAGCTGCCATGGCTGGGACTGAGGCATCAAGATTACCTTTGGCTAACTCAGTGATAAGCGCCGTATTTTTTTGAAACAACTTTTCGTATTCAGTGGATTTCACTAGAGCTCCTTCACCATCGCGTGCTGGCCTTCTATCATCCCCACACACTAGTATTTTTTGACCTAAGGATCTTAACAATTCGCAGTGACAGATCTTCCTTCTGGCCTTGCAACACACTTGAATTTTTAAATTAATTAAGCTTCACAAATACCTATTGCCAAGACAGTCTCAATAGGTATTACCTCGTCAAGATTGAGAGAAGCGACGCTCTTCTGTAAGGTCAAAGGCATCAAGAAGATGCGGTGTATCTATATCTCTGACTGTGCTTACTTCTAATATTTGAACAACTTCTTATCCGGATTGCTCTCAATTATTTGTCTTATATCGCTATCACCGTCTAGCGGCATTAGTCTTCGAAGGGTCAGCCAGACTCAGCGAGGTGCAACGACATGGGTAATTCTAAGACAGGCGAACATTCAGCTGCGTCAGCTACCAATCTGACAGAACATTTCGATGTCCTTATTGTCGGCGCTGGAATATCTGGAATCGGGGGTGCCTATCACTTGCAGGATCAATGCCCCGACAAATCTTTTGCTGTTCTAGAAGCACAAGATAGTTTCGGCGGAACTTGGCGCACCCACAAATACCCTGGTATTCGATCAGACAGTGATCTATACACTTTTGGATATCGTTTTAAACCTTGGACCAGCGCACCGATAGCTACAGCAGCTGAGATTACAAAATATATGGGCGAAGTCATTGAGGAAAACGAACTTGCTTCCCATATTCGTTACGGGCACGCAATTTCATCGGCTTCTTGGTCTACCGAAGAAAAAATGTGGCTACTTTCTGTCACGGTTAGCGACAGTAACGAACAGCTCAACTTTTCATGCAATTTTTTGTGGATGTGCCAAGGGTACTATCGGCACTCTGAAGGATATACGCCTTCCTGGCCCGGAGTACAAGATTTCCAAGGGGACATAATCCATCCCCAGACATGGCCTGAGAACTTCGATTACAGCGGAAAAAAAGTTGTCGTGATCGGGTCCGGCGCTACAGCGGCAACACTGATTCCTGCAATGGCTGAGAAATGCAGCCACATCACCATGCTGCAAAGATCACCGACGTATTTCGCCACTGGCAGAAATGCGATTGAAGTCGCTGACATGCTCCGCGAGTTAGAGATTCCTGAGGAATGGGTGCATGAGATAGTACGGAAAAAAATACTTCTTGAACAAGAAAAAATTGCCCAAATGTCTCGAGAGCACCCCGAGCTCGTTAAAGCTGAACTTTTCAAAGGGATCAAACAATTCCTACCAGATGATTACGACATTGATCAACACTTCACTCCTAGCTATCGACCTTGGCATCAGCGCATTGCTTTTGTTCCTGATGGTGATCTTTTTAAAAGAATCGCTGATGGCACTGCTTCAGTCGTAACCGATGAGATTCAGACATTCCAATCAAACGGCATTTTACTTAAGTCAGGTGACGTCTTAGAAGCAGACGTAATAATTACAGCCACCGGCTTTAATCTTAACGTTCTCGGTGACATCGATTTCGATATTGACTCAGAGCCACTAAATTTTTCTGAATCAATTACTTACCGTGGGGCAATGTTTACCGGCATTCCAAACATGGCCTGGGTCTTTGGATACTTTCGCGCCAGTTGGACTCTTAGAGCAGATTTAATTGGCGACTTTGTATGCCGTTTACTAAACCACATGGAAGAAACCGGCTCAAGCGTGGCCGTTCCTAGGTTACGGGAAGAGGATAAGAGCATGAAGCTACTTCCTTGGGTCGATCCTGAAGATTTCAATCCAGGATATTTACAACGCTCTGTTCACCTCTTGCCACAGCAAGGTGACACGGATCCGTGGCGCCACGCTCAGGATTATTGGACAGAAAAAGACCTGCTCCCAATCGCTGATCTAGATGATGGAGCCTTAAGTTTCAGATAAGAGGTTGATAGGTCCGCAGGCGGTGAACTTAAGCTGATCTTTACCAAAGACAACTGCACTCGACGGTAGCTTCAAGAGCTTTCCAACGAAAGGGAGTTGGCTCAGAAGTTGCACCGCATCCCGTGCACCGAAGAACAAAATTTCCATCAACTTTACTCATCGCTACTGGCTGTTCCCCGGTTGAGAGGCGAGCAGCTTTTTTGGGAGAAACTTTTTCTCTTGCGATCTGTGGAAGTTGTAATACTTCGAAATCTAGGTATAAATCGTCTGATACATCTGACCTCACCGGATCATTTTCCCATATTTCTCTGTGGTCTTCTGTCTCTTCGCTCCACCCGAGAAAGCTCAGCCATGCATATTTATCAATTAGATCAAGATTTTTAGGCAATTCTGTTACTGAGTTCATTGGCCCTATTCGCACGGGTGCGATTGGCTTGTCCGGTCCGAAATAGTTCAGAAACGAACCGAGATCATCATGTTGACCAACTCCGAAGAGTTGCGAAGACTCGCTGATGGCTTGGATTTCTTCCATAAATCCATCGCGTTCTGACGCCGTGGGATCTTCGAGCGTATCGCTAGCGAACAACACAACGAAACGAGCGCCTACACCCTGCTGCTTCAGTCGAAGGATCCTTCCCATTCTCTGAATCATCTGTCGACGTGTTCGGCTTGCGTTAACTACAATTCCGAGATTGGCATCGGGAACGTCTATTCCTTCATCGAGAACTCTCGGCGCAGCAACAGCGTCTAATTTACCATGCCGCAGATCCGTAAGTATCGTCTCTCGCTCTGAACGTGCAGTGTCACCTGTGATGATCTCAATACTCAACAACGGATCGAGCCTATTTATCGCATGGTTAGCAGCTTTTACCGTTTGAGTGAATATCAGCGTTCCTGAAGCATCTACAATGATCGGAGCGAATTTCGAAAGAACCTCATATTTGGAGCGGCTAGTCGCCACAATTTCTCTTCGTTTCGAAAAAGCTTCGAGATAAGTTTTAGCAGCTTTCCCATTTGGACCTGCATCGTGTTCGGAAAGATAACTCACAGCAGCCAAAAAGGCACTAAATGGGTCTTGCGGCATGTCTGGAATATCTCGAAGGATCTGTCTAGCAGCTACTAAGGAAGCCTCGGTTAGGTCGTACTCAGTTCGCTCTTCGCTTGCGAGTGGAACTGCCACAAACGCTACCCGTGGCTGGGCGCAGACACCGTCGGCTATCGCTTGACCAAAGTCGTATCTATAACAAACACCCCCGAAATATGGAACGAGGGTTTTTTCGACCGCATCATCAGAACGTTCAAGGGTTGCTGTCAGACCTAACCGTTCTTGATACTCGTGTATCAATGATTTCCGAAGAGTAGCACCGCCAAAGCCATGACATTCGTCAGCGATTATAAGACCGTCACGATCGCCTGGCGGAAGAGGTTTTTTAGCACTAGCTGAGTGCCTCGTCGTGACTAGCACGTCACAATCATCAGCTCGGTCGCTGAAACTATCACCCAACCGACCTATCACACAGTCAGGAAGAGCACGTTTGAGGCTCGCAGACCATTGTTCCATCAGCACTCGACTCGGAACGACCACAAGCACAAACAACCCACGGCGATGCGCGTCAGCTGCTGCCTGTATCGCAACGTTGGTTTTTCCTGCCCCTGTTACCGCTTCAATAATCCCACGGCGACCGCATCGCAACCAGCTAGCCAAAGCTTGTAGCTGCCAGCGGTAAAGAAAATGTTGTGACTTGTTCATAGGCCTATCTGAATGAAATAGCGCAAGGCAAAGTCGCCATCACCTTGCTACGGACACCGCTGTCTTAGCCAGCGCATACGAAATAGCGGACACGAAAGGATACGCTGGTAGAAACCAATTCCCTTCATCTTAGGTCATTGTCTTTTCAAGATTCTTGAAAATTCAACAACTGAATGTGGATCTGTTCGTCTCCACCTTGGAAATAGGGTTAGCATTTCTCAATGGCGAACTCACTCGATAACCAGGTAGCGATCATTACTGGCGCAGCATCCGGTATAGGCCGATGCACTGCTGAACTCTTTTCGAAACAAGGCGCATTGGTCATAGTCGTTGATAAAGATATCGAGCAAGGAGAACAGACCGAACGGCTAATTCTTGAATCCGGAGGCAGGGCAAAATTTTTTGAGGCTGACGTAACCGATAATGAAGCTGCTTGGAAAATTGCGAATCAAGTTGAGAACGCCTTCGGATCAGTAGATATTTTAGTTACTGCGGCTGCTACTTCTGTAGGCAAGACAATTCCTGATACCACCCCTGATGAATGGGACGAAGTGTTCGCTGTCAACGTGAAAGGTACATATCTCTGGATGAGAGCTTGCCTAGATCAAATGGTTAAGAAGAAAAGTGGTTCAATCGTAGCTTTATCCTCACAGCTAGCAACTTCAGGAGGGCTTGGGAATGCTGCTTATATCGCCACTAAAGGAGCAATAGTAAGTTTGTGTAGAACCGCTGCGAATGACCATGCGTCCGACGGTGTTCGGATTAATTCTGTTCTTCCGGGCGCTACAGAAACACCGTTGCTCAAACGATCATTCGGGCGCTTCGAAAACCCAGCTCCCTATATTGAACGTTCTTTGAGCAGGCACCCCATGGGGCGTTTCGGTCAGCCCGACGAAGTCGCCAAAGCTATTCTTTTCTTAGCATCATCTGACTCAAGTTTCACCACAGGAACGGAACTGCGCGTAGACGGTGGCTGGATCAGTGGCTAAAACAAGAAAATAATGAGCGGCCCTCGAAATCCGAACAAATTGAACTTCACAAATAACAAGTCCCAACATTTTTTAAAGGATTTCTACATTCCAAGCGCTCTAACCTAATCAGATTTAAGCGCTCCAACCATTAGCGAGCTCAATATGACTGATCTCTTATTTCTCGAAGACGCTTACTTAAAAAAAACTACTTCTACCGTGACCGCGGTTGATGGCGACCTAGTGACGCTAGATAGGACCCTTTTTTACCCAACCGGCGGTGGTCAACCCCATGATCTTGGAACGATCGTTTCGAGTGAGGCTACTTATAACGTTATTGATGTCTTCAAGAATGAAGGGGCTGTTTGGCATAAAGTTGATCGCACCGACATGGAAGTAGGGCAAACAGTCGCATCTGAACTCGATTGGGAACGACGCCACCGCCTGATGCGAACTCACACTGCTCTGCACATCTTATGTGGCGTTATCTGGAATGAATATGGCGTTTTCGTGACTGGCGGCAACATGGAACCGCTTCGAGCTCGCATGGACTTTGCGTTTGATCCACTACCTAACAATTTTGCTGAACATATAACCGACATTGTTAATACCGAGATTAAAGCTTCGCGACCAATCCAAATTAGTTACCTTGATAGGCCAGAAGCGCTAGCCGACCATCACTTGATACGCACAAAAGTCAATTTGATACCTGACTCAGTTACTACTATTCGTGTCGTTGACATCGTTGGCCTCGACAAGCAGGCCGATGGTGGAACACACGTTGCAAACACTTCAGACGTAGGCCGTTTTGAGATAACTAAAACGGAATCCAAAGGCAAGGGAAACAAAAGAGTACGAATTGTTCTTCATAACTAAACATTCAGAATTCAGATGTGATTGCAGCAATACCAAGGACATGGCCCAATTCTCTCCCGTTGTCTCCAAAGTATTGATGTAGACGAGGTGTCATCCTCAGAAACCCATTCTGTTGTATGTCACTAGAATCAGAGTAATAACATTTAGAAACTAGTACTTACTCTCGTTGCGACTACCTTGTGGAAGTGGACAAAGTGGGAAACAGCGCTAACAAGAGATTCCCTGCGTTTACTTCAACAAATTTTTGCTGGCTATTCGCCAATAGTGTATTCACCACCGGTTCCAGATGGGCGCAAATTTTAGGTTGCGGTTGGCTGGTACACAATCTGAGCGGCGGGTCTACCACAGCAGTCGGATGGATTACATTTGCGAGTTTTTTTCCTTTCGTCATCGTGGGCCCAATTGCTGGAGCGTTAGCTGACCGTTTTGATCGCCGAAAAATTCTGATATCTGGTGGTATTTTCGGAGTTCTGGGAGCGTCCGTTCTCGCAGTGGCGACAGCGGCGAATGTAATTCAAGTTTGGCAGGTTGGCGTACTTGCTTTCGCTACCGGCTGTGTTCAAGCGATCGCAGTCCCGACTCGCCAAGCTTTAATTGCGAATGTTGTTCCGGCGGCCCACCTACCCAACGCTATTGCGATCTCTGCCACCTCACAACAGGGTTCTCGCCTGCTCGGCCCATTATTTGGCGCCGTATTTCTAGAGACACTTGGAGCTGGTGCAGTTTTTGCAGTATCAGCGATCTTATTAGCACTTGGGGTGTATGCAGCTACTCGACTTCAGACTGCTAGTGCTTCTGCCGAAGCCGACCCTCTCGATTCACAGCCATCGGATCGGGGCTCTATAAATGCTTTCATTAAGGGAACCGCCAAAGTGGGCGAAGACCTTGCTAGCGCTTTTCGGTATGTAAAAAGTGACCGTCGAATACTCGTAGTAATAGCGTTAGTTGGAGCTCACTGCAGTTTCACCATGGCATTTGACTCAATGATGCCATTACTATCTGACCAGATTCGCGGTTCTTCTTCTCTGTACAGTTCAGTTCTTATTGGTTTGGGTGCCGGCGCAGTCGCAGGCACACTTAACGTGTCTCAGATACGAACAGACAGAGCTAGATCAATTGCTTTTATTTTTGCTGGCGTCGGATCTGGTTTAGCGATGGTTTGTCTTGGAGTCTCTAACGGAGTTCTCCCTATTTTCCTGGCTTCAATTTTGGCAGGTTGGACTCAAGGTTCGTACATGGCCTTATCTGCGACTCTTGTGCAACAAGTTGTAGATGACCGCTTCAGAGGACGTGTGATGTCTTTCTACATTATGATCGCTGCCGGACATATGGCACTGGTCAACCTAGCGTTCGGTCAACTTGCCGAATTCATTTCAGTTCGAGTTTTGCTTATAGTACCTGGGCTTATTTGGATAGGGATCTTCTTATTGTCTAGCGTTTTCTCGAGAGAAGCACGCCATGTGATCAGACGTGGCACTTTTTTAAGTCGTTAAGTAGTCTAAGAAAACTTTCTTGGGGCTGGGTAAACGCATAGGACTCTTCTCGAGTCGCAAATTGACTGATCTATCCAAAATAGCTGTCAGGTAATAACGAATGGATAAAAGATTTTGCTTAGATACTCATAATTGTTCATACACACTCACCGGGACTTTCTTCAATAGGCAGCTAACGGCAAGCACCCACGCTCCAAGTCTCTTATCTTGGACACCGCAGACACATCGAATCTGAATTGCTGCATTGCAGGTTTGCATCATCGGTAACGCAAAATCTGTGTATTTCTTAAGAGCGGTTTATACCAATTCGCTCTTCTAAAGATACTAAGTTTTGGCGACTAGGTAAGCGCAGCTTTGCAAACTTATCTCGATGCATTTGCCATTCTGACCAATACTTGCCGCTAGTTACTTCCCTTTGCCAAACTCAAGTTTTGCGTTTCAAAACGTCCATGGATACTCAGCAAAAGCGCTATAGGAGGTGTCAGCATCCACTAAACGGCTACTGACTTCAGATTTCTTTGCCGCATCAGAAGCTGTTAACGCCATAGCAATGCCGCCTTGCATAAGTGTTTCATCAGCAGCGGTCGTTACACAGTATTGAGCAAATTCTGGTTGGTGGTTAACAGCCGGAAAACAATCCAACCCGAGCATCGGGTGAATAGTTGGGATTAGCAAGCTGATATTGGCCATATCCGTAGAGCCAGCAGCAACATTGCTTGGCTTGCCCGCCTTTCGACCGATCATGCTCGCATTTTTTCTATATAGATCAGCCAGTTCATAATCATGCATAAACTCTGAATAAGGAGGGCCTAAAGATTCGATCTGTAGCTCAGACCCCGTAGCCAAGGCTCCCGCTTCAAAACAATTGTTGACTCTTGGCTGAAGCTCCTTCAGAGCTTCCAAAGTAGGCGCCCGCATAAAGTATCTAGCCGTGGCGTTTCCCGGGACAATGTTTGGAGCTTCACCACCATTTGTCACTATCCCATGAATCTGATCTCCTGGTTCCAGATGTTGTCGCAGTAAACCTAAGGCTACTTGTGAAACAGTGATTCCATCAGCTGCATTTATTCCTAAGTTTGGAGTAACAGAAGCATGCGCTGTCTTGCCCTTGAAATGAAAATCGCATTGATTAATGGCTAATGTCGGAAACAAATCTGCTTCATTTGGAGAAGGATGAACCATCATCGCCATATGCACGCCATCGAACGCACCGCGCTCCAGCATCAATATTTTCCCGCCACCTACTTCTTCGGCAGGAGTGCCTAGGATTCTAATCGTAATCCCTAAATCGTCAGCGACAGAAGCAAGGCCTATAGCTGCGGCTACTGCTGAAGCTGCTATCATGTTATGCCCACAAGCGTGGCCAATTCCGGGTAATGCATCTAGTTCAGCACAGATACCAATTGTTAGCGGGCCTGAACCAATCTCGCCAGAGAAAGCTGTCGGTAGATCCGCAACTCCGGTAGTGATTTGATACCCAAACTCAGACAACAGTTGAGCAGTCCAGCGAGAAGTTGTTTCTTCTTCGAAAGCAGTCTCAGGATTGCCCCAAATCCTGTGAGAAAGGTCAACAATCTGGTCATTAGAGGAAGCGATTGTTTTCTGGATAACATCTTCAATTTTCAATGTCATAGTTAGACCCTTCATTGAGATAAGGAAATCAGCTTATCTCGACTACCCGATCCCCTATTGCCACACTAGCTCTCAAGCCCACAGGGCCTTCTACGGTCAGGACCCCAACGTTTAAAGCGTCCACTGAAGCAAGGACTTCAACGTCAGGATTGCTAACGGTTAACGATACTAGCGAACCCATGGATGGCAAGGAAACAGCAGGACTCGGCTTACCTCCCCAATCGATAGCAAATGGGAATGCTCCGTTACTCGCTGCTCCCGAGTCTCCCCCTATAGTCAACCGCCAACTTATTGTTTCGCCTTCAGGTTTGACACGACTCATCTCTGAAATTTGTCCTGGGTTAAACTTTGCTTCTTTCATCAAAGCTACGACATCTTCAAGAGTCTCGTTTTCAGTCGGGTGTATAGCGTAACCAACAAGAGCAGGGCCGCTCATACTATCGATGCCAAAAGGTCTTGGCCTCACCGGTTTCTCTTGATCTGGGTCAATTCCAATTATTTCAAAATAGGTTTGGTCATTAAACGTAAGTAGATAATTTTTGGTACCAAAATTAACATGAGGACCACCTGGAACTGCCTTTTGAGCGCTGAGTAAATCAATGATTCGAACACCTTCAGAAAGGTCAGGTGATGCAAATATAAGATGATCGAGTTCAGGCATAGGCGAATACTAACATCATGCTCTGATTATCGATATGGAACGCGTAGTCGTAGCCTCAAGATTTTGGCAGGAGCTCGCAAAAATTTAATCAAATTTGTAACTGCTGCGTCTTTAAGAACCCAGTTAATTTGAGCAAAAAACTGTTTTTCAAATAACATTTCCAAGCAACGCTATTGCTAGTTGCATCTGTGACGGAATTAAGAAGCTCAGTCTCAAAAGCGTCGTAAGCTACTCGTAAACATTAGCTCTACCAGAAGCTTGTTCAATTATGAACGTTGCCTTCTCGCCGTAAGCTCTTGGAAATGAACAGCGCCGTTCATTGAAGGCACACGACCTTCACCCGAACCCATATCGGGCAATACCATGAAGGCTGCAGGAACACGGAAACTAAACCGCTGCTCTTGTGGGAGACCACAAGCTTCGGTATCGCACGCCTGCCATCGAACATTCCCGCTGATTGATACCCAACGACCATCATCGTCTTTTTCTATTGCCCGACCATTTTGGGCAACTGGCAAGCGGATCGCTACATCACCTTCATACACCTCTAATGTGTGACCATCACCAGTTAACGTTACTGATCGTGTCTGAGGCGATACAGGGGTATAGGCCAAAATTCCTTCCAGGTGTTCGTCAAGCTCAATGCTGGCAGCAACCAGACCCTCCGGCACAGGTTCATCGTATAGATGCATCCCTTTTGGAACAGAAAATCGAGCTACGACCTGCCGGGTGATACCTAAAGGGAGGCTGTCTCCTTCGAACTCTACCTCGACAGTAACCTCAGCGTTTTCAACGGTTCGCGCTTCCAGAATAACTTCTTCTCCTTTTACTGCAGCGAGAAGCTGTTCAGGGCCAGGACGAACTGCGTAATTATTCTCAAAGAATTTTTCAACAATTATCCCGTCAGCGTCTGTTACATAAACGCCAGGGTAAGGAATTCCAAACCATGGGTGATCATCTTCTGCTATCAGGGTATTCAAAATTCCGAAAGAGCGAATAACGTCGCTACTTGGGTCGGAAAGCATCGTGAACTTCGCTTCATGAGCTGCCTTGAAGTCTGCAAGCGCCTCAACCTCGTCGTAGCTAAGGACATAAACCTTAGCTCCGGCGGCATCAAAATTTTCCATACCTTTTTCCAACTCGACCAGCTGGGTGCGACACGGAGGTCACCAAACCACCGAGCGAGTGAAAATAAGCACAGCTTGTTGACCATTGCGATCGCTGTGCAGGTCAACAGTGTTCCCATCAGAATTTAAAGCAACTACATCAGGAAGTCTTTCTCCAACTGCGGGTCCCGTCGGGAACTCCCCGAGCGGGTTGCTACGAGGTCCAGAACCAGCCGGCACAGGACCGATATATCCATCTGCATCTTCATGTTGGTTGGGCCCAACTTCCGCACTCCGAGTGTCACGCTCTATTTGCATAAGCACAACTTAGCCCGTTAGGTCTCACTAGATGAGACTCGATCAAAGGTATTATGTCAGCGTAGGTAGGACCATGTGACCTTGCTCTAAGCGTTTAAGATTTGACTTCTAAGTCTCAACACTGAAGTCGCAAGTCATCTTCTCGCTGTTTGCAATAATATTTCGAGTCGAAGAATAGGTAAGTTTTAGAAGCTCTGCGTATAGAAACGCTGCCTTAGCCGATCACTGCAGCGGCATGGTAGCCCGACAAAAGCTTCATTCTTTAAGGGCGCGCCGAGGTATGCAGAGCATTAACTTCTGGCGCCTCGCGAGTTATGTCCCATATCTCTAGAAGAGGCCGTGCTTCAGCCTCCATTTTTTTTAGTAAATCTTCGCTTGCAATGTCAGATGTAAGTTCAAGGCGGTGGCCATTAGGGTCTTTGAAATATAGAGATTCGCAAAAAGTATGATTTATTGGTCCTAAGACTTCTATTCCACCTTCTTCTAAACGTTTTTTGTATGAAATCAACGAAGACCGGTCATCCACTTTTAAAGCTAAGTGCTGCACCCAAAAAGGGGTGTTCGGATCGACTATCGCCGCTGGAGATTCAGGTAACTCAAAAAAAGCTACTGAACTTCCATCTGCCATTCGCATAAAAATGTGAATGTGGGGGTACCGCTCTCCCGTCGATGGCACAATATTTTCTGCGATCGCTGAATCAAATTGAAGATCTAAATACCCTTCATAGAACTCAACCGTTTTCTTAGCGTCAAGACATCTATAAGCAACGTGATGCAGTCTTTCAATCGGCATTTTTGCCCCTTCCCCCATGCCCTATCGTAGAGGACATTTGCCAGATTGCCGAAAAGTTAGTTTCTGACCGACTTTTAGAGTGGTTGAATTTCACAAGACTTATAAATTTTTGTAAATAGCTTTCTCAAATCGGCTCAATAGCTCGATGACAGGGGGATGAGCAAAAGGGAGCAACTGGCACAACAGAGCCGCAGCAATTTCATTTGTAGAATCAATCCAAAAATAAGTGTTACACAACCCGGCCCAGCTCAACGATCCTTTGTCTCGCCCTCCTGGGTTATTCTCTTCGTTAATTAGAAAAGACAGGCCCCAAGATTTTTCAATGCCGGGCAAAAAGTCAGCGTCAGCGCTCAGAAAATAGTCCGTTGAGCGCATTTGAGGGACTCGGAGCGCTCCCATTTGGTTTTCGCTCATTAACTTCACAGTTCCAGCAGAGAGAATATGTTTTCCTTCAAATTTTCCTTCGTTTAAAAGTGTCTTCATGAATTTGCCATAATCAGCTGCTGTGGAATACAAACCGCCGCCGCCGCCATCGAACCTGCGACTAGATGCCCGGTCAAGAGTACCATCCTTCATTGTCTTGTAGCCGTTTGAAGTAGCTCGATGGAGCGCTGCCCTGCGTCCAAACTTTCTTTCATCGACCCTGATGGGTTCAAAACTGGTGTCGCTCATTCCCAGCGGCTTAAATATCTCCGATTCAAGATACTTTCCGAGGGGTTGACCAGTCACTACCTCGAGCAACCTAGTTGCCCAGTCGATTCCGGGACCGTAACCCCATTTTTCACCGGGTTCGAAAGCCAGAGGCTGCTTTAAACTTTCGATAGCCCCGTTACTAACGGTCCCAGTGCCAGCGAACTGCAAATACCTATTCTGGTTACTGTTCCAAATGTCGTAGACGAAACCCGATGTGTGCGTCAGTAACTTACGCAGGGTTATGCGTGTCCGCGCTTTTCGCAGTAACGGCTTACCCGAAGACGTGAACCCTTCGAGAACTTGTACTTCGTCTAGCCATGGAATTAGATCACCAGCGTTTTGATCAAGACGCAATAGACCTTGTTCCACTGCGCGCATGCATCCTAAAGCCGCTATTGGCTTTGTCATTGAAGCAATATTAAAAATACTGTCGATCGCCATAGGCGACTGAGTACGTAGAGATTGGAATCCGAAACTTTTCTCGTAAAGAGTCTGGTTTTTGTTGACCACTATTGCGACGGCACCAGGAGCGATACCATCGCTAATAGCGTTATTCAATTCTCTGTCTATACTCTCTTCGAATTCCATAACAACCTCAGCCAAACTTTGGGTTCAAAGTGGACACGTCAATGGAACTTTAGCGCCTAGAACCATCAGTCATAAATTTCTTCTGTCTCATTGGTCAGCGTCCTCCGATTTCTGAAAGACTCGATAGCGAAAGTACCCTTGTCTATTCTCTTACACCTTTTGGAGCCCATCGAATGCCATCAAACCTAGCCGGCGACACTCATGCTGCATGGATTGCTCAAGTTGAAGAAACCGCTATTGATCCCGAACTTCCGATTCTTGACCCTCATCACCATTTATGGCTTGACGAAGGTCACACTGGTTGGCCATATCTCCTTGAGGACCTACACAATGACATTGGTTCGGGCCACAACATCGTCAGCACCGTCTATCTGGAATGCGGCGCGGAATACAAACAAACTGGACCAGAACGTTTTAAACCCGTAGGAGAAACCGAATTTGTAGCTCAGATAGCAGAGGAAAACACTCGCTCTGGTAAGGCTGAGATAGCGGCAATTGTCGCTCACGCTAATCTGGCCCTAGGCGATGCTGTTGAAGAAGTACTCGAAGCTCATGAGGAAGCCGGGCGAGGGCGGTTTCGAGGAATCAGATATATAACAGCCCAAGATAGCCATCCACCTTTATCTAGGGAGGAAACCTTTTCCATGAGCGATCCGCTCTATTTAGACGGGGTGCGTAAGCTTGGCGATCTTGGTTACACCTACGACGCTATGGTCTATCACCCTCAACTTTTTGAACTAGCTGGAGTAGCAAAAAACTGTCCGGAAACACCTATCGTCATTGATCACCTGGGATGCATTTTAGGAACCGGTCCGTACAAAGACCAACGTCATACAATTCTTGAATTCTGGAAAGGGGCTATGACAGAACTTGCTTCCTGCCCGAATACGTTTTTGAAACTAGGTGGAATTGGAATGCCGATGATGGGATTTAGGTGGGATAAGCAGGATATCCCTGCGACGTCTTCTCAGCTAATGGAACCCTGGGAAGCCCCAATCAAAGAGATGATTGAGCTATTTGGACCAGAGCGGTGCATGTTTGAATCTAATTTTCCGGTCGATAAGCGTGGGGCGGGATACACGGTCCTTTGGAACGCTTTCAAAAAGATAGCGACAAATTATTCAAACGACGAGAAAAAATGGTTGTTTCATGACACTGCTGCCACGGCATACAGGTTGCCTAAGATTTCCTAACGTCAGCTCTAGCGAGTAGGCAACTTCGTTATTTCTTCGAGAAACAATTACTCTAATTAACCGGCGCGGAAGGTCATCATGACAGGTGATACGACGTCGTCTCTTACTGCTAGCGCTAAATTATCTCTCATAGCCATAAAATTTGGGCCCATAAGGTGGCCTAGCGTGAGAGCTGGCAGTTCATCTGGTACCGAGGTCAAGAACTTTTTTGCTAACTTGCCGTGGTCGACTTGCTTCAGCAAAACTAGACCGGATGCCTTGGCAGCTTCAATATATTTTGCGGCTGGGTCGGGAAAGCTAAACTTTTCGATGGTCGCCCATGGCATCGGGTACTTCAATGCATCCGTGCCTTTACGTATTATATCGTAAATCATTATTGTGCCGGCTGGCTTACACACCCGCTCCAACTCACTCATCATAAGGAGCTTGTCCTCAACGTTCATACCGACGTGCAGCATGGTCACGACATCGAACACATTTTTCTCGAACGGTATTCCTGTCGCAGAACCCTGTTGGAAATTTACGCCATCCTCCATTCCTACAAGCTTTGAAAGTTGAATCGCAGCATCAACAAACTCAGGGGTCAGATCAATTCCAGTAACGTGCGCTCCCGTTTTTCGAGCTAGGAATCGAGATGCCCCACCGATACCGCATCCAACGTCTAAGACACAATCAGTAGCATGTATATCAAGCTCGTCAGCTATCAAACTAGTTGCTTTTCGACCCCCTACATGAAACTCATCTGCTCCCGCTAATGCGTCAGGATCTAAATTTTTTAGGTCGTGTCCAGCTTTAGCTAACGCTTTTTGAATTCGGTTAACTATTCCGCTGCTCCGATAATGTGATTCCACTGAGTCCTGCATGCACGCACAATACATTCCCTATTCGTAGCGCAGCGCTATAAAAATAATTCTCACCAAACACCTTGGTTCTCGCGTGCCTAAAAAAGTTTGCTGGGCAAGTTCAGCAAACCTTACTTGGCCTATTCTTAGGAAGAGCACACAACAAACTAGGTTTTCGTATATGGACAACGTCAACGACCAGATCGGTCCCCATTCCATGCTGGCAGCGGCTGATCTTAGCTGCGCCAACCTTCAAGGAGTAAACCTGTACGAAGCTGATCTTCGAGGTGCGAAGCTTTCTGATACAAATCTTTCCGGTGCTGATTTGGCAGGAGCGAACATGAGTCTCGCTGATTTAACCCATTGTCAATTGTCTGGGTCTGACTTGTCTGGAGCGGACCTAAGCGGTGCGAATTTGAGTAACGCGAACCTCACCGGAGCAAACTTAACTAATGCGAACCTCACCGGAGCAAACCTGACTGAAGCGAACTTGTCTCAGAGCAATTTGTATCTAGCTAATTTCACTAGAGCTACTTTAGTCAAAGCAAACTTGCTTGGAGCTAACCGCGCGTACGTTCACAGAACGTACGTAAATTTCAGTTATGCCAATCTCACCGGAGCAAACCTGACTGATTGCCGTCTAGATGGTGACTTAACTGAAACAATATTTACTGATGCTGTTACGACAGCAACTATTTTCGAAGTTTAAGATGCTCAAAGCGCCGAAAACCATTTATTCGTTGCCTCAATTAGTCTCCTCATAATCATCAGCGCTAAGAAGCACAAGAAGCTGGTAATCAAATTAGTTTGAGATCCATTTTCTACTTGGGAGACTTGATCGAAGCATTGATATGTCCTCACCTATTTCAAAAGGATTATTTTTATGATGGATATTGAAGCACGACTTCGTCGGCTTGAAGACATAGAAGCGATTAAGCAACTCAAGGCCCTATATTGCAAGTTCTGCGATGATGGTTATGACGCTGACGGCATTGCTGGGATTTTCACAGACAAAGGTATTTGGGACGGCGGGAAGACGTTCGGCGTAGCAAATGGCCGAGACGAAATCAGGCGGCACTTTATCGGTGCCGCAAAACGAGTTTTGATAGCTCGTCATCAAGTCATGAATCCAATAATTGAAATCGACGGCGATCGCGCTGTCGGACATTGGCTTCTTTTCCAACCTTGCACAGACTCAACGTTAGGTGGAGCTGCTTGGCTCGCCGCCACGTACTCCGACGTTTACTTAAGGTCAAATGAAGGATGGCTAATCGATCAACTAAAAATCGACGTAGCTTTCTTCACCCCTTACGAAGCTGGCTGGGTAGAAAAACGATTCCTTGATGGTCGTGAACCGTAGGCCTGGCGTTAATAGGCACGCTGGCAGTTCGCGGTCATAAGTAAACAAGTAGCTACAACAATGAGAAATGTGTGGTTTCAGCCATTACTGATAGCTGAAACCACAAACAATTCTATTTCTTTTTAGCTGGAGCTTTCTTAGCAACAGCTTTCTTAGCTGGAGCTTTCTTAGCAACAGCTTTCTTAGCTGGAGCTTTCTTAGCAACAGCTTTCTTAGCTGGAGCTTTCTTAGCAACAGCTTTCTTAGCT
>Ga0209091_10000036_pt1 | contig 123557 bp, 118 predicted proteins | sample ArcticOcean_MG_C_6_FD_187438 | JGI IMG/M metagenome (GOLD analysis project Ga0209091, IMG submission 187438) | Marine microbial communities from western Arctic Ocean - ArcticOcean_MG_CB8_128 (SPAdes) (version 2) | ecosystem: Environmental > Aquatic > Marine > Oceanic | place: Arctic Ocean...
TGCAGGCGCAAAGTTAGTGCAGGTATACAGCGGTTTAATCTATCAAGGTCCCGGTTTGGTTAAACAATGTGTGAACGCCTGTTGAAGTGTTATTAAATGTTAAAGCCAAAACCTAAGGAGAGAGCTATGAGCGAACAAAAATCAATCCTCCGCACGCTGTTAAGTTACGGCCAAAGCGTGCTTGCGGGTTTGGTAGGCATACAATCAAATCAGAAACGTGAAGAAGACCTTAATGAAGGTGGTTTAGAGCGGATGATCTATGTAGGCCTAGGTACCCTGGTAGTATTCGTAATCATTGTGGTTACTGCGGTCAATAGCGTCCTTCCCAGTTGATAACACGGGCAAATATTCAATATAATACCAAAATAATACTTGCTAAATACCCCCTTAATTGACGATAATCACCGCGGCTCAAATTAAGTCTTGTTTGGGCACTAATTAATATCCACGATCTAAAAGATCAATTGGAGGGTAGGTATGTTTTCTAGAGCTTGGCAACGCCTGAGTTCTGTAGTCTTGGGTTTGGTATCAGCTCCCGCCGCAATGGCAGATTGGGAACTGAACATGCCTCGAGGCATCACAGAAGTAAGTCAATCTATTTACGAACTACACATGCTTATTTTTTGGATTTGCGTATGGATTGGTGTCGTCGTTTTTGGCGTCATGTTTTACTCCATTTTCAAGCATCGAAAGTCTAAAGGTGCTGTTGCTTCTCAGTTTCACGAAAGCCTTGGTTTAGAATTATTATGGACTGCTGTGCCAACGGTCATCCTGATAGCTATGGCTGTGCCAGCTACAACTGTGTTGATACAAATGTATGACACTACAAATTCTGCCGTGGATATTAAGATTACCGGTCATCAATGGAAGTGGCAGTATGACTACCTTGGCGAAGATGTGGGCTTCTTTAGTAACCTATCCACTACAACAGACGAAATTTATAACCGTACTGAAAAAGGTGAAAACTACCTGCTTGAAGTTGATAAGCATGTTGTCGTACCTACGGGCCAAAAGCTACGCTTCCTCATTACCTCTAACGATGTGATTCATGCCTGGTGGGTACCAGAGATCGCAGTTAAAAAAGATGCGATTCCAGGTTACATCAACGAATCTTGGGCGTTGATCCCAGAAGGTCAGGAAGGTCTATATAGAGGTCAGTGTGCCGAACTTTGTGGTGTGCAACACGGTTTTATGCCTATTGTGCTAGAAGCAGTGACCGCAGACGAGTATCAAGCATGGTTGGACGATCAACGTGCCGGTAAAATCGCAGAAGCCGCCGCTGCATTAGGTGACTTTAGCTATGACGAACTCATGGTTGAGGGTGCTGAAGTATACGCTCGCAGTTGTGCGGGTTGTCATGGTACTGAAGGGCAGGGTATGGGTAGTGTGTTCCCAGCATTGGCGGGTAGCCCAATTGCTATTAACGATATGGCTGGTCACATCGATATTGTACTCAATGGTAAGGCTGGTACGGCCATGCAGTCATTTAGTGCTCAGCTTAGTGACGTTGAGATCGCCGCTGTTATTACCTATGAGCGAAATGCTTGGGGTAACGATACGGGCGAAACAGTGACTCCACAAATGATAATTGACGCGAAAAAATAGAAGGCTAAATTATGACAACTGCGACTGCTAGTCACGATGATCATGGCCATCACGGCCCTGCGAAGGGCATCATGCGATGGGTATTAACAACTAACCACAAAGACATCGGTACCTTGTACCTTTGGTTTGCCTTCACCATGCTTCTTACTGGTGGTGTTATGGCGCTTATTGTTCGCACTGAATTATTTCAGCCGGGTATGCAGCTTATAGAACCTGAGTTCTATAACCAAATGACTACCATGCACGGTTTAATTATGGTGTTCGGTGCTATTATGCCAGCCTTCGTTGGCCTTGCTAACTGGATGGTTCCACTCATGATTGGGGCGCCAGATATGGCTTTGCCACGCATGAATAACTGGAGCTTTTGGATATTGCCGTTTGCTTTTGGCATGCTGCTGTTTACGTTATTCACTGAAGCGGGTGCGCCAAACTTTGGTTGGACTTTTTATGCACCCCTGTCTACTACATACGCACCCAGTAGTGTGACCTACTTCATCTTTGGTGTGCACATGATGGGCATTTCCTCCATCATGGGAGCCATCAACATTATTGTTACTATCTTAAACCTTCGGGCGCCAGGCATGACTTTGATGAAAATGCCACTATTTGTGTGGACTTGGTTCATTACGGCTTATTTGCTCGTTGCGGTAATGCCTGTTTTGGCAGGCGTAGTAACCATGATGTTGATGGATATTCACTTTGGTACTAGCTTCTTTGATGCAGCTGGTGGTGGTGATCCTGTGTTGTTCCAGCACGTATTTTGGTTCTTCGGACACCCAGAAGTGTATATTATGATTTTGCCAGCCTTTGGTATTGTGTCGCAAATCATTCCTACCTTTGCTCGTAAGCCGCTGTTTGGTTACGCTTCAATGGTATATGCCACTTCGTCCATAGCCTTCTTGTCATTTATTGTATGGGCTCACCATATGTTTACTGTGGGTATGCCGCTGCAGACTGAACTCTTCTTTATGTACGCTACCATGTTGATAGCTATACCCACGGGAGTGAAAGTTTTTAACTGGGTGTCGACCATGTTTAGAGGCTCTATGACCTTCGAAACTCCCATGTTATTTGCCTTGGCCTTTGTGGTGCTATTTACCATTGGCGGTTTCTCCGGTTTAATGCTTGCTATTGCTCCTGCAGACTTCCAGTACCATGACACCTATTTCGTAGTGGCTCACTTCCACTATGTGCTAGTACCGGGTGCACTGTTTGGTATTATTGCAGGTGTTTATTACTGGCTACCTAAATGGACAGGCAATTACTACAATGAGAAGTTGGGTAAATTCCATTTTTGGATGTCCTTCATCGGCGTTAACGTGACCTTCTTCCCGATGCATTTTGTTGGTTTAGCAGGCATGCCGCGTCGTATCCCTGATTACGCGCTGCAGTTTGCGGACTTTAATGCAATTGCTACTGTTGGTGCCTTCATCTTTGGTTTCTCTCAGCTTATTTTCTTGTTCATATTGATCAAGACTATCCGCGGTGGCGAAAAAGCTACAGATCGAGTGTGGGAAGGTGCAGAAGGCTTGGAGTGGACTATTCCGTCACCAGCCCCCTATCACACTTTTGCTGAGGCACCTCACGTTAAGTAAGGTTAAATTTAAAGCCATATGAAATCTGATTCATCAAAGCCAGATAACCAATCTGGCATTAAGCCGAAAAACACGGCATTAAAGTTAGTACTAGCCGCTGTAGCTATGTTTGGTTTTGGTTTTGCTTTAGTACCTTTGTATGACGTATTTTGTGAGATTACCGGTATCAACGGCAAAACCGCAGGTCCGGTGGAAAGAGTTGAGCAGTGGGTTGATACAAGTCGCACTATAACGGTGCAGTTTATAACAACTAATAACGCGGGTATGCCCTGGGAATTTGAAGCTTTGCAAGAAGAAGTGGAAATGCATCCAGGCGCATGGACTCAGGTAGAGTTTTGGGCGCTAAACCCAACCACAGAAGACATGGTAGGGCAGGCGGTGCCAAGTGTATCTCCATCTGAGGTAGCCCAATACGTGCAAAAGACAGAATGTTTCTGTTTTGATCAGCAGAAGTTAAAGGCTGGGGAAGGGCGTAAGATGCCGCTCATTTTCTCCTTAGACCCAGAACTTCCGGCTCATGTTCGTAAGGTGACTATGTCTTATACGTTATTTGATGCAGGCGCTTTTGCTGAATAGCAACAGTGTATATATAATTTAAGTCGTATAATACGGCCCGATAACAAGTCTTCGACGAAGGAGCGATACATGACAACATCCAGTTATTACGTACCAGAGAGTAGTTACTTTCCAATTGTGGCAAGCTTTGGCCTCATAGGCATGGCTGCCGGTGCGGGTGGTATGATTAACCACATGAGTTCTGGTGGGGTAGGTTATGCCTTTCCTCATTTAGTCTTTTTAGTGGGCACTTTGTTACTAGCCTTCATACTCTTCAATTGGTTTAGTAAAGTAATCATAGAAAGTAGGGCTGGCATGTACAGCCCACAAATGGACATGTCTTACCGGTGGGGTATGGGTTGGTTCATATTTTCAGAAGTCATGTTCTTTGCTGCTTTCTTTGGTGTATTACTCTATGTACGCCAGTGGGCAGGCCCTTGGTTAGATGGCCAAGGTGATAAAGGGTCCTCACATATGTTGTGGCCTGATTTTGATTACGCTTGGCCTATGTTTAACAACCCAGCAGGTGCAGACCTTCCTGGCCCTAAAGCTGTGATCGACCCTTGGCATATTCCATTATTGAATACAGTGTTGTTGATGTCTTCTAGCGTAACCTTAACCATTGCTCATCATGCTCTTAGGGCAATGCACCGTGGTAAGACCATTTTTTGGTTAGCTGTTACGGTTATTTTAGGTGCCATCTTCGTCTATTATCAGGTGTTGGAGTACATTGAAGCCTATACTGAATTAGGCCTTACGTTAGACTCAGGCATTTATGGTTCTACCTTCTTTATGTTGACAGGCTTTCACGGTGTGCACGTAACCATTGGTGCGTTTATCTTGTTCATTATGTGGATCCGTATCTGCAAAGGACACTTTACACCAGATCAGCATTTTGGGTTTGAAGCCGCTGCTTGGTATTGGCACTTCGTAGATATGGTCTGGGTAGGCTTGTTCTTATTCGTCTATATCTTATAAGCTTTATTGTAATACCCATAAAGGCAGCTTAATGGCTGCCTTTTCTGTTTCTAGTGATGGTTTTTAGAATTAATGAATAGCAGCCCATGGCGAGCTAGTCACAAGTTGACCGCTCCAAAATCCGTAGGTAACTAGTAAAATCAGCAGTATAATTAAGGAAATACGGTACGTTAATGACGTTAATAACCGGGTTGATTTTGTACCGTCCTTCATTAAGAAAAAGAATCCACTTGCTAGGCTAATTAGGGCTAAGAGTAACACTATGACGATGACGATTTTGAACATATAAAGGGTCTCATTAAATACGTTAATTAGGTGTAGCTAAAATAATGATTAAACGAATGCAGCACTATTGGGCAATCTCGGTGTTCACGCTTTTCTTTTTGCCATTAACTATTAGCTTAGGATTTTGGCAACTAGATAGAGCCGATCAAAAGCAACAGCTGCAGGCAAGTTTGGCTTCCTTAGAGCAACCTATTACGCTTGCTCAAGGACAAGAGCTCCAGTTAGGTGCCCTAGAGAACTTCCAAAGAGTGACACTGAATAGTCGCTTTATCAAGCCCTTTATTTGGTTAAAAGATAATCAAGTTGTAAACGGTAAAGTGGGTTATGACGCCGTTGGCCTGATTGGGTTAGGCACTGATTTATTGCTTGTTAATCGTGGCTGGTTTGCGTCATATGGCCAAAGAAATCCCTTGCCTGCCACCGACTGGGTTGATGGTGAGGTGTCTCTGACAGGGCGCCTGGTTATGGTTCAAGCTAATCCTTACCAACTAGGCACAGATGTTTATACTGACCAATATCCGCAGCTCGTGCAGGCCATTTTGCCGCCTGAATTAGCTGTTCATTTAAAAGCTTCGTTACAAGGCACACTGTTGCCCTGGGTGCTTATGCTTGATCAACCAGGTGATGCAACCTTAACGCCACATTGGCGGGCTAGCACTATGACTGATGCAAAACATTTGGCTTATGCGTGGCAATGGTTTGGCCTTGCCGTAACCCTTATCATTTTATATATTTATCGCGTATTTTATTCACCCTTAGATGCTAAAAAGGTAGATTAATGAGTACTAAAAAGACTAACCGTTTGACCTTGTACGCTGTGTTTTGTGTTACTGCTGTGCCATTAGCTATCGCTATGGTGATGTACTTCAATCTATGGGGAGTGCCAGATGGGCGCACCAATTTTGGCCAGTTACTGCTACCACCTAATCAACTCAAACAAACTCAATTAGTTAACGAAAAAGCTGTACCTTGGTCTCAGGAAGATGCAGATAAGCGATGGCTGGTAATTTATTTAACGCCCCAAGAGTGTGATAAGGCGTGCAAAGAGGCGACCTATTTACTGCGTCAAATTAATGTTGCTCTGGGCAAAGAGGCGCACCGTGTTACGCGCTTTCTAGTGAATCAAAAGGGTGCATATAACGAGCAGTTAAAAAAAGACTATCCTGCGCTGATTCAGCTCACGAGCCAAGCAACAGAATTTTTTGCAATGGGTGAAGGTATTTATCTGGTCGATCCTTTAGGTAATATCATGATGTATTACGCTAAAGATTTTGTGGGCAAACAATTGTTAAAAGACCTTAAGAAATTACTCAAAAACTCAAATATAGGGTAACAAAGATTATGGATACTAGTACTGCTGCACCCAAGTGGAGTTTGTTGCTAACTTATATGTGCCTTGCTATTGTGGCCTGTGTCATCGTTTTAGGGTCTTGGACACGCTTGGCTGATGCTGGCTTAGGCTGTCCTGATTGGCCTGGCTGTTATGGCTCTCTTGTTGTGCCCCAAACCGCCCTAGAAATTGCTAACGCTGAAGCCTTATACCCAGAAGCTCCAGTAGAGATACAAAAAGGGTGGTTAGAGATGATCCACCGCTACTTTGCAACCATGCTAGGTTTTGTTATTTTGGTGTTAGCCGTCGGATCTTGGTCGCAACGAAGACGTTTGAATTATCCTTTTGTTTTGACCCAAGGTTTATTAGCTATGGTCATTCTGCAAGGTACTTTTGGTGCATGGACAGTGACCTGGAAGTTGTGGCCGCAAGTGGTTACATCGCACTTGATGGGTGGCTTTATTACTGCTAGCTTGCTTGCCGTTTTATTGATAAAACTGCATCGCATGGGGCAGCAGGTTAAATTGCTAGCGCTGACCAACTTAAGCCCAAGCAGGTTGCGTCTTTGGGCAATTGTGACTTTAATTTTAATTGCTAGCCAAGTTTTTCTTGGTGGCTGGATGAGTTCCAATTATGCTGCCTTAGCCTGTACTGATTTGCCAACTTGTAATGGTTCTTGGTGGCCCACAATGGACTTTTCGGAAGGTTTTAATGTAACTCAGTCCATTGGTCCAAATTATTTGGGTGGTTTGATGAATAGCGAAGCCCGTCAAGCTATTCATGTACTACATCGATATGGTGCGCTTATTTTAGGCCTATTTTTGCTTTTTATGAGCTATCGTCTTATCGCGCAAGAGGATCGTCGTTTACGTAAGTTTGGTTTAGGTTTTTTAGTGTTGTTTACAGTGCAGTTTTGTTTAGGCGTAGCTAATATTTATTACTTCCTACCCTTGCCAGTTGCCGTTGCACATAACTTTGGTGGCGCATCCTTGTTTGCACTTACTTTTAGTCTTATTTATATAGTTTTTTCAGACCGAGGTCGCCTCAATGAGCTTTGAAGCCACAGCAACGCCAGGTACTATTAACTGGCGTGATTATTATGAGATGTGTAAACCCAATGTGGTCTTACTCATGTTGCTGACGTCCTTAGTAGGCATGTTCATGGCAACTCCTGGTATGGTGCCATGGCCAGTATTAATTTGGGGTAACTTGGGTATCGCCATGACGGCTGGTTCTTCAGCCGCCATTAATCATGTCATTGATCGCCGCATTGACGGTCAAATGGGCCGTACCCATAACCGACCAGTAGCGAAGGGCAAAGTAAAACCAATCCATGCGCTTTTTTTTGCGGCTGTAATGGCAGTTATCGGCCTTGCTATATTGTATATATTGGTTAATCCGATGACCGCATGGCTAACCTTAGCGTCTTCAATCGGCTATGCCTTTATTTACACTGGCTACCTAAAGCGTGCCACGCCCCAGAACATTGTCATTGGCGGTCTTGCAGGGGCCATGCCGCCACTCTTGGGTTGGGTTGCAGTGACTGGGACTGTCGACCCCAATGCGCTGCTTTTAGTACTCATTATATATGCCTGGACGCCGCCTCATTTTTGGGCCTTGGCTATCCACAAGCGTGATGAATACGCTAAGGTTGAGATTCCGATGCTGCCTGTGACCCATGGTTTAGAGTTCACTGGCTTACAAATTCTCTTGTATACCGTGTTGATGATTATTTCTACCATGCTGCCTTATATTGTGGGTATGAGTGGATTTATCTACTTAGTAGGTGTGACCTTATTGAATATTCGGTTCCTATATTGGGCCCTGTGTTTGTATCGAGGAGCCTATGACAAGGCGGCCATGAAGACGTTTTGGTATTCTATTATTTACCTTATGCTATTGTTCGTGTTGTTGTTGGTAGATCACTATTTTCCTATCTAGTTGTGGCTGAATATAGGTCTCCCCTAAAACCCTCATTCATGTCATTTTTTATTGGCATTACTCAGATAGGTTGGAACTATGGTGTTAGCGTGTTTAACACTCAACTGTTGCTAATGGAAAAATCTTGAGCACTGTGGTGATGCATTTTCTGCATTGACACGGTGCACTTACCAAGTCCCTCCTTAATTTCTGCTGGAACCATTTTCCCCTCTGCATTGTCAATGGTGCTATACTGCGCGCCCTTTTGATTGCTGCAGTATTTACCTATGACCTACGCCTTTTTTGCCACCTGTCCCAAAGCTATGGAACCTATACTGGCAGATGAACTTGGCCCTTTGGGGGCGGAAGACATTAAGCTAACCCAAGGTGGTGTTTATTTTAATGGAGACTTAAAGGTAGGCTACAGCGCATGTTTGTGGAGCCGGTTGGCTAACCGCGTGCTACTGCTATTACACAGTGAAGCCGTTGATAGTGTTGACGAACTCTATGACGCCGTAAGTAAAGTTGAGTGGACTGAGCATTTTGACAGCGATCAAACCTTTTTAGTGGACTATGCTGGCCGTATGCGTGGCATCGACAACACTCACTTTGGTGCTCTTAAAGTAAAGGACGCCATAGTTGATCAATTTCGCAGTAAAGGTGAAATACGTCCCAACATAGCTAAACAAGAGCCTGATGTGCGGATCAACGTATTCATCACTAAAGGCCGTGTACGTATTAGCTTAGATTTGTCTGGTGAGAGCTTACATAAGCGTGGGTATCGTCGTGAAGGTGGTATGGCGCCGCTAAAAGAAAACCTAGCTGCAGCTCTTTTGATTCGTGCAGGCTGGCCGGCGATGGCTGCGGCTGGTAAGCCACTACTGGACCCTATGTGTGGTTCTGGCACCTTTTTAATTGAAGCGGCAATGATGGCGTCTGATACTGCGCCAGGCTTATTACGTTGGCGTTTTGGTTTGCAAATGTGGAAGCAGCACAATGTAGACTTGTGGCGTGAAGTTTGGGACGCTGCTGAGTTACGCAGAGAAGCGGGTGAAGCTGCTGCCACCAGCGAAATCCATGGTTACGATGGTCAACCAAAAGCAGTGTCTAAATGCCGTGAAAACTTAAAACAAGCAGGCATGACCGACCGCATCCGTGTGAGTCACAGAGAGCTCAAAGACCTAAAGCCACTAACACACAACGCTGAACAACAAACGGGTTTGGTGATTACTAATCCTCCATATGGGGAGCGATTAAGTGAAGTAGCAGACATCCAGTATTTGTATCAACATTTGGGAGAGCGTCTGAGCCAAGACTTTATTGGCTGGGAATTAGGCGTGTTTACCGGCAATACTGAATTAGGTAAGGCGGTGGGTTTACGTTCCCACAAGCAGTATTCTTTTTATAATGGTGCCATTAAAAGCCAGCTGTTAATGTACACTCTAGAAACTACTAACCGCTTCGCAGATCGACGCCAAGCCAGTGGTGAAATTCCATTACAAGCCCTCAGTGAAGGTGCCCAAATGTTTGCAAACCGCGTTGCGAAGAATCGCAAGCAGTTAAGCAAATGGGTAAAGCAGGAAAGCATTGAGTGTTACCGTTTATATGATGCTGATATGCCAGAGTATGCTGTAGCGATCGACATTTATGGTGATTGGCTGCATGTGCAGGAATATGCAGCGCCTAAGACTGTTGATGCCGAAAAAGCTCAGCGCCGTTTAGAAGAAGTGATGCTGGCATTGCCGCAAGCTATGCAAATTCCAGAGGAACGCATTGTATTAAAGCAGCGCCGCCAGCAAACGGGCAAGGATCAGTATCAAACCCATGATGAAAAAGGTGAATACATTCAGGTTCAAGAGGGTGGTTGTAAACTGCTAGTGAACCTTAACGATTATTTAGACACTGGATTGTTCTTAGATCACCGACCTGTCCGTCAAAAAATTCAATATCTAGCTCATGGTAAACGCTTCTTAAACCTATTTTGTTATACCGGCACCGCGACCATGCATGCGGTACACGGTGGGGCACATAAGTCATTGAGTGTAGACATGTCGGCTACCTATTTGTCTTGGGGTAAAAAGAACCTTGCTTTGAATGGTTTTAGCGACCAGGTACACCGTTTTGAACAGCACGACTGCATGGAATTCATCAAGAGCCACAAGGGTGAATATGACCTGATCTTCCTTGATCCTCCTACTTTTTCTAATTCTAAGAAGATGGTAGGTGTGTTAGATGTACAGCGTGACCATGCGTGGATGATTCATAAAGTAATGGACTTGTTAACAGAAGATGGCTTGTTAATATTCTCTACTAACTATCGCCGTTTTGAATTAGACGAAAAGGTACTGCAACACAATCATGTAGTTGACATCAGTGACGAGACCTTAGATAAAGACTTTAATCGCAATAAGAAGATTCATCGCTGTTGGGAAATCCGTAAGTACAAGCCTGAAGTGGCCATCACTTCAGAGTTTTATGACGCAGACTATGCAGAATCTAAACCTGTATCTAAACCTACAACCAAGGATCAGGCAGACTTTAATCCTTGGTTGAAAAAAGACTAATTCGTTTTAGTCTAACGACGTAGCGCCGATTTTATGAATACTTAGGTCGGCGCCGTTAAACTCTTCTTCTTCCGTGAGTCTTAGCCCAATAAACTTCTTCACACCACCATACACAATAAATCCACCGATTAAGGCAATGCTTAATCCGAGTAGGGTGCCAAGCAGCTGAGACATAAAGCTTACACCACCTAAACCACCAAAGGCCTCTAAACCAAAGATGCCTGCAGCGATACCCCCCCATACTCCACACAGTCCGTGTAGTGGCCACACCCCTAACACGTCATCAATCTTCCAGCGATTTTGGGTCATCATGAAAGTGTAAACAAAAAGGCCACCTGCAATCAGGCCTACGGCTAGAGCACCAATAGGGTGCATTAAATCGGAACCAGCACACACAGCCACTAAGCCAGCTAATGGTCCATTGTGGACAAACCCTGGGTCATTTTTACCAATGACCAATGCAGCAATAGTACCGCCAGCCATGGCCATTAGCGTGTTGACGGCCACTAAACCACTGATGCCATCTAGGGTTTGAGCTGACATCACGTTAAAACCAAACCAGCCAATCGTTAGAATCCATGAACCTAAGGCTAAAAAGGGAATGCTTGAAGGCGCAAATGCCACTAATTTCCCTTTACGATAACGTCCCTTGCGAGTGCCTAGGAGCAATACTGCTGCAAGTGCGAGCCAACCACCCATCCCATGCACTACTACGGAGCCTGCAAAGTCATGAAAGCCTGCGCCAAAGGTTTGTTCTAGCCATGATTGGAAGCCATAGTTGCCATTCCAGGCGATACCTTCGAATAAGGGATAGACAATACCTACGATTAACGCAGCGGCAACAAGCAATGGCCAAAAGCGCGCTCGTTCAGCAATACCTCCAGAAATTATGGCAGGAATAGCTGCAGCAAAGGTCATTAAGAAGAAAAATTTCACCAGCTGGTAGCCATTATTAGCGCTTAAAGCCTCGGCGCTGGTAAAAAAGTGTTGATCGTAGGCGATCCAGTAGCCTACAAAAAAATACGCAAGGCAGGAGAAACCAAAATCCGTCATAATTTTAACTAAGGCGTTAACTTGGTTTTTATGCCTAACTGTACCCACCTCTAAAAAGGCAAAACCAGCATGCATGGCAAGCACCATAATGGCTCCCATAAGAATGAACAGGGTATTAGAACTTTGCACCAAGGTGGCGACTGCGCTCATTGTGGATTCCACTACAACTCCTTAAATTTATCTTTGCACTGTTTTGAGGCGGTTTGAAAACGAACTGCTTATTAGTGGTGCAATATGCACTAATAGATTGCATTTGAGCCCCTATAATCCCGCTGTTAGTTATAAAGCAAAGAGTGTGCCAGCACATAAGTTCAGGCAAGAAAAAACCACCCTTGGGTGGTTTTTATCAATGCCAAAATTGTGGTGCTTTATTTAGCAGGGTAAGGGCGTTTAGTTTCACCAGTATATAATTGGCGGGGACGACCGATACGGTACGGGCTATTAAGCATTTCATGCCAGTGAGAAATCCAACCTACCGTACGTGCTACGGCAAAAATGACCGTAAACATAGAGGTTGGAATGCCAATGGCTTTAAGGATGATGCCAGAGTAAAAATCCACATTTGGGTATAGCTTACGCTGGATAAAGTATTCGTCTTCTAGGGCGATTTGCTCTAAACGTTTAGCTATTTGCAATAGTGGATCATTCTCTACACCGAGTAAGGCTAATACTTCGTCGCATGTTTCACGCATTACCGTGGCGCGAGGGTCAAAATTCTTATACACACGGTGACCAAAGCCCATAAGGCGAAAAGGGTCGTTCTTGTCTTTAGCTCTGGCAACAAATGCATCAATATTAGAAACATCGCCAATTTCCTCAAGCATATCAAGTACGGCTTCATTGGCACCGCCGTGGGCTGGGCCCCATAGGGCAGCAATACCCGAAGCAATACAAGCAAAGGGGTTGGCACCAGAGGAGCCAGCTAAACGCACTGTAGAAGTTGATGCATTTTGCTCATGATCTGCATGCAACAAGAAGATTTTATCCATGGCGCGAGATAAAACTGGGTCTATTTTACTTTCTGCAGTAGGTTTGCCAAACATCATGTGTAAGAAGTTTTCGGCGTAATTAAGGTCGTCACGTGGAAAAATAAATGGCTGGCCAATGGAGTATTTGAAACACATGGCTGCAAGGGTAGGCATTTTAGAGATTAAGCGGTGAATCGCTTTTTCTCGGTGATGAGGATTGTCGTTATCAAGTTGATCGTGATAGAACGCAGATAGTGCGCCTACTACACCACACATGATCGCCATTGGATGGGCGTCACGGCGGAAACCATTGAAAAAATGCGTAAGCTGCTCATGCACCATGGTGTTATGGGTGATATGGTTTTCAAACTCATCCATCTGTTCGGTGGTTGGAAGTTCGCCGTGGATTAAAAGGTAACAGGTTTCTAGATAGGATGAGTTAGCAGCTAGATCTTCAATCGCATAACCACGGTGTAATAAAATGCCATTATCACCATCGATGTAGGTGATTTTAGATTCACATGAAGCCGTAGACACAAAGCCTGGGTCGTAGGTAAAAAGGCCTTTGCTCACTAATTGACGTACGTCAATAACATCGGGGCCAGTGCTGCCTGAGTATATCGGCAGTTCTATTGGGTCCATACCTTCTACGTGAAGAGTGGCTTTTCTTTCGGACATGTATTGGCTCCTAAAAAATGTGATGGGAGGGATGGCTTATAAAGCGGCAATTTAACGTTAGTGCACCATTTAAAACAGCGGGCATAAGTCAGGCACCTCCAAAAACTGGACCCTATCTTACCTTAGACTTACCCTCGAAAGGGCATAGAAAAGATTCGGCATATAGATTGTAGGTATAATTACAAGTGATATGGAGGGGGGTTGCTATAACGCTAGGTTTATATCATCCTCTTGTCGTGGGCGTTTGTAAAGAGCTGGTGTTAAGTCTAAGCCACGCACTGGGTGCTTCTTGATGCATGTCTATGCAAAATAAAAGAACACATATACTACAAAAGTTGCGTTGTTTTCTGCTGTTCAAATCACTATACTTGCGACCTGCGTGACGCTTACAGCTAAGTGAGTGTCGATTTGGCGTAGTGTTCCAAGCCTTAATTCAACTCATTTTTTAGCCAAGAGTAGGTAACCGTGAGCGATAAAAGACCCGTTAATCTCGACCTAGGCACATTCAAGCACCCTTTAATTTCTGTGGTTTCTATCAGCCACCGCATTTCTGGCGTTATTTTGTTTGTGGGCCTGGTATTTTTATTTAATTTATTCGATACCTCATTAAAAAATGCGGCAGAATTCGCTTCTGCACAAACCTTACTACAAGAGAACTTTTTTGCCCAGTTTGTGACTTGGGGATTGTTGTCTGCCTTAGGATTTCACTTTAGCGCTGGTATGAAGCATCTCGTCATGGACTTAGGTCATGGTGAAGAGCTAGAAACAGCCAACAAAGCAGCAAAATTTGTTATTGGCTTAACGGTTATATTAGCCGTATTGGCAGGAGTTTGGATATGGTAACCACAGTTACAAGTTTTGGGCGTAGTGGGCTTTCTGATTGGTTAGTGCAGCGAGTGAGTGCATTAATATTAGCAGTCTATTCCGTATTTATGGTGGTTTACCTGTTGGTAAACCCTCAGTTAGATTTTGCTCAATGGCACGCCTTATTCAGTATGACCAGTATGCGTATCTTCAGTTTAATGGCACTTTTGTCTTTGGGTGCACATTGCTGGATTGGCCTCTGGTCTATTTCCACCGATTACCTTAAGCCGTTTACACTGCGTTTTGTATTCCAAATGGTAGTTGGTTTATTAATGTTCATTTACACCGTTTGGGGTGTTCAGTTGCTGTGGGGCCTATAAGTCATGTCAAACACCTTACGTAAAATGTCCTATGAAGCTATCGTCATTGGTGGCGGTGGTGCCGGAATGCGAGCTGCCCTGCAGCTCACGGAATCTGGTTTAAAGACCGCATGTATTACTAAAGTATTTCCTACCCGTTCTCATACAGTGTCGGCCCAAGGTGGCATTACCTGCGCCATTGCTAGTGATGATCCGAACGATGATTGGCGCTGGCACATGTATGATACCGTAAAAGGCTCCGACTATATTGGTGACCAAGACGCGATTGAATATATGTGCAGTGTGGGGCCGCAGGCGGTATTTGAATTGGACCACATGGGTCTACCTTTCTCCCGCACTGAAGAGGGGCGTATATATCAGCGTCCTTTTGGTGGTCAGTCTAAGAATTTTGGTGAGGGTGGTCAAGCTGCCCGGACTTGTGCAGCTGCAGATCGTACGGGGCATGCACTATTGCACGCTTTGTATCAAGGTAACTTAAAAGGTGGCACCACTTTTTTAAATGAATGGTTCGCTGTAGACATGGTGCAAAATGACGATGGCGCTGTTGTTGGTGTGGTTGCCATTTGTATTGAATCTGGAGAAACCGTTTATATCGAAGCTAAGGCAACTGTTTTGGCTACGGGTGGTGCAGGCCGCATTTATCAATCCACCACTAACGCATTAATTAACACGGGTGATGGTGTGGGTATGGGTTTGCGTATGGGTTTGCCTGTGCAAGATATGGAAATGTGGCAATTTCATCCTACTGGTATAGCTGGTGCTGGTACCCTGGTGACCGAAGGCTGTCGTGGCGAAGGTGGCTACCTTATTAACAAAGATGGCGAACGGTTTATGGAGCGCTATGCGCCTAATGCTAAAGACTTAGCTGGCCGTGATGTTGTGGCCCGGTCTATGGTATTGGAGATATTAGAAGGCCGTGGTTGTGGCGTAAATGGCGACCATGTGCTGCTGAAGCTCGATCACCTAGGCGAAGATGTATTGGAAAGTCGGTTGCCTGGTATTTGTGAGTTGTCTCGTACCTTTGCCCATGTAGATCCAGTGTTTGAACCAGTGCCTGTGGTGCCTACATGCCACTATATGATGGGTGGCTTACCCACTAATATTGGTGGCCAGGTGTTGTACCCAGAATCAGAATCAGAAACGCGTATAATTGAAGGTTTATATGCATGTGGTGAGGCCGCCTGTGTGTCAGTGCATGGAGCAAACCGTTTAGGTGGCAACTCACTGTTAGATCTCGTTGTTTTTGGTCGAGCAGCTGGTATTCAGATTGAAAAATCGATGCGAGAAGGTTATCGTGCTGAACCTGCAAACCAAGCTAATTTAGATGCAGCCATGGCACGCCTGAATGCATTAAATAATTCTGAATCAGGTGAAAGTATTCCTGAAGTTCGGGTAGAGCTTCAAAAGACTATGCAGCTATACTTTGGTGTGTTTCGTGAAGGCGAAAACATGCTCAAAGGACTAGAGCTTTTGCGTGAGCTTCGGGTAAAAATATCTAACCTTCATCTACAAGATAAAACCGGTGCATTTAATACCGATCGTATAGAAGCCCTAGAGTTACAAAACCTGTTTGAAGTAGCATTTGCTACCGCGTTTTCTGCTGAACAACGTAAGGAGAGTCGTGGTGCTCATGCGCGTAACGACTATACTGAACGTGACGACGAACACTGGCTAAAACACTCAGTGTATTACCCCACCGAAGAACGCCTTGGCAAGCGAGATGTGAACTTTTCACCCAAAACTGTGGATGCCTTCCCACCTAAAATTCGTACTTATTAAGGAGTAGTGTTATGTTAACAGTGAGTGTTTATCGCTACCATCCAGAACTCGATGCGAAGCCTTATATGCAAGACTTTCAGGTTGATACTGAAGGTAAAGATCTAATGGTATTAGATGTTTTGAATTTGTTGAAAATACGAGATCGGGGCCTCACTTATCGCCGATCATGCAGTGAAGGAGTATGTGGTTCTGATGGTATGAATATCAATGGCACTAATGGTTTAGCATGTATTACACCATTATCGTCGTGTGTGAAAAACAACAAGTTAACCTTGCGCCCGTTGCCTGCTTTACCAGTTATTCGTGACCTGGTCATTGATATGGATCAGTTCTATAAGCAGTATGAAAAAGTCAAGCCGTTCTTGTTGAACGATACTCCAGCCCCTGCTATCGAGCGTCTTCAGTCTCCTGAAGATCGTGAGAAGTTAGACGGACTATACGAATGTATTCTGTGTGCTTGTTGTTCAACGGCGTGTCCCTCATTTTGGTGGAACCCAGATAAATTTATTGGTCCAGCTGGCTTGCTTCAGGCCTATCGTTTCTTGGCTGATAGCCGCGATACGGGGACGGATCAACGCTTAGCTGATTTAGACGATCCGTTTAGTGTGTTTCGGTGCCATGGTATTATGAACTGTGTCACTGTCTGTCCTAAGGGTTTAAATCCAACCAAAGCTATTGGACATATTCGGAACATGTTGTTGACTAGAGCCACGTAAGTTTAACGGTGAATGAGTTCAAGGCCGTTATTTAAGGGTCTTGAACGCTAATTTGTTTAGTAAAATGTGACTATGTTGCTTAACCATGTGACGCATTACGGGTTATACTGGACGCGTTTGGTTAAGTCTAACCACAATCGGAAATCGGTGATACTGAATGCATGACAGCGTAATGGAGCAACAGAGGCGTGAGTCTCATTTCTCTGGCGGCAACTTTGCGTACATTGAAGAAATGTACGAAACCTATTTACGTGACCCCAATGCTGTTCCAGAGCAATGGCGGCAAGAGTTTGATCAACTGCCTCGAGTACCAGACTCCATTAGTGGGGATGTGCCTCACTCTACTATAAAAGAACACTTTGTCCTTCTAGGTAAAAATCAAAGCAAATCCCACCCCATACGAACTGCAACTCTAAGTAGTGACCATGAGCGTAAACAAGTTAGGGTGGTGCGTCTGATTAATGCATATCGTGTGCACGGTCATCAGATAGCCAGTTTAGACCCTTTAGAGCTTAAAGCTAAAGAAGTGGTGCAAGCCCTCGACTTACATTTCCACGAGTTATCTGCAGCTGATTTAGACACTGTGTTCCAAGTAGGCGCTTCCTACTTAGGCAAAGAAGAAATGCCTTTATCGGAAATTATTGCTGGCCTTGAAGAGACCTACTGCTCAACGGTGGGTTGTGAATATAGCCACATTGTTAATACTGATGAAAAGCTATGGATTAGACAGCGGGTGGAGTCAGTACGCAGCCATCCAGAACATACGCCAGAAAAACGTCAGCATATTTTTGAACGTTTAATCGCTGCTGAAGGTCTAGAGAAATACCTTGCTTCTCGCTTTTCTGGTGCCAAACGCTTTGGCCTTGAAGGTGGTGAAACTCTGATTCCAATGTTGGATAACATCATACAGCGCTCAGGTAGCAACAAAGCTAAAGAAATTGTCATAGGTATGGCCCACCGTGGTCGGCTAAATGTATTGATTAATATTTTTGGCAAAAATCCAGTCGATTTGTTTGAGGAGTTTGAAGGTAAGCAACCTTTGAATACTTCCGGTGATGTTAAGTACCATCAAGGTTTTTCCACCAATGTGAGCACTCCTGGTGGAGAAGTACACATGGCCTTGGCGTTTAATCCGTCTCACTTGGAAATTGCTAATCCAGTGGCAGAAGGCTCGGTACGAGCACGTCAAGATCGTCGCAATGACACTAAAGGCGATACCGTATTGCCAATTTGTTTACATGGGGACGCCGCTTTTGCAGGTCAGGGTGTAGTAATGGAAACGTTACAAATGTCCCAAACCCGTGCCTATAAAACTGGTGGTACGGTCCATATTGTAATCAATAATCAGGTGGGCTTTACTACCAGTAAAAAAGAAGACGCACGTACTACCCCTTACTGTACTGATGTTGCGAAATTCATTGACGCTCCAATTTTTCACGTCAATGGTGATGACCCAGATGCTGTGGCCTTCGTGTCGGAGCTAGCGTTAGATTATCGCAATGAATTTAAACGGGATGTTGTTATAGATCTTGTATGTTATCGCCGTCGCGGTCACAACGAAGCTGATGAACCGTCTGGTACACAACCATTGATGTATAACGCCATTAAAGCTAAAAAAACGGTGGCTACGTTGTATGGACAACAATTGGTAAACGAAGGCGTTATTACAGCGGCAGACATTACCTCTTATCAAAACGATTATCGTAATGCCCTTGATAATGGTGAGCACGTTGCCAAATCACTTGTTACGACGCCTGACACAAGTTCGTTTGTGAATTGGAAACCCTACTTAGGTCACGAATGGACAGCGGCCGGCGATACACGAGTGGCCAGCGATGTATTAAAGGATTTAGGCCAACGTTTAGATCAGGTGCCACAAGGTTTTGTAGTACAGCGTCAGGTGAAGAAAATTCTTGATGACCGCTTAAAGATGGCATCTGGTGCAGCAGAAATTAATTGGGGTTTTGCCGAAGTGATGGCTTATGCCTCTCTGCTGGAGGAAGGTTATCCTATTCGTCTAACAGGACAAGATGTGGGCCGTGGTACTTTTTCCCATCGTCATGCTGTATTACATGATCAGAAGGGCAGCGGTGCTTACGTTCCTTTGCGAAATTTATCACCACAACAACCTGAATTTACTATTTTTGATTCTTTGTTGTCAGAAGAAGCAGTGCTAGCGTTTGAGTATGGGTATGCATCAACGTCACCAGAAGGTCTAGTGATCTGGGAAGCGCAGTTTGGCGATTTCGCTAATGGCGCTCAAGTGGTGGTTGATCAATTTATCACCAGTGGTGAACATAAGTGGGGCCGCATGTGCGGTTTAACGATGTTGCTACCCCATGGTTATGAGGGTCAAGGTCCAGAACATTCCTCTGCTCGTTTAGAGCGATACTTACAGATGTGCGCCGAGCACAACATCCAAGTCTGTGTACCTACCACGCCTGCGCAAATATTTCACTTGATCCGACGTCAGGTCATTCGGCCCATGCGTAAGCCATTGGTGGTAATGTCGCCCAAGAGCTTGTTACGTCACAAAATGGCTATTTCGAGCTTAGACGAGTTAGCTCAGGGAGAGTTTCAGGTCGTTATTGATGATGTAGATGATCACAAAAAAAGTGCAGTCAAACGTGTTGTACTGACTAGTGGTAAGGTGTACTACGATTTACTTGAGCAGCGTCGTCTGGGCCATTTAGACCATGTGGCTATAGTTCGTATTGAACAACTGTACCCGTTCCCTGAACAGCATTTAGCAGACGTATTAGACCAATATCCTCATTTGGAAATTGTGGTTTGGTGTCAAGAAGAACCACAAAACCAAGGTGCTTGGTATTCTAGCCAGCATCACATGCGTAAAGTTATACAAATAGGGCGTCCTAAACTCAATTTGATTGTCGCTTCACGACCCGCCTCGGCGGCGCCGGCATGTGGTTACATGTCTGTGCATCTAGAAGAGCAACGTTACTTAGTAGCCCAAGCACTGGGATTAGAATCATGAATGGGTTAATTGAGCAAACCCTACCAATCATTAGAGCGAAGAGATAAACCATGTCTATTGAAATTAAAGCCCCATCTTTTCCTGAGTCAGTCGCAGACGGCACTATTGCCACTTGGCACAAACAGCCAGGAGAGGTTTGCAAGCGTGATGATTTGATCGTTGATATTGAGACCGATAAGGTAGTGATGGAAGTGGTTGCACCGGCTGATGGTAGTTTGTCAGAAATTATTGTCGCTGAAGGAGGTACAGTGTTGAGTAATGAGGTTATTGCTCGTTTTACTGGAGCCGCAGAAGCAGCCCCTGTAATTAATGAAACTCAAGCAGCTGATGCCGATCAGATGGAAGTTAGCGGCCCCGCTGTTCGCAAGTTGCTACACGAAAATAATTTAGACGCGAATCAGGTTACTGGCACAGGTAAAGGTGGTCGCTTACTAAAAGAAGACGTGCTTAATTACTTGAAGAACCCAACACCGCTTACCTCAGCCCCGATTCTGGTAGTGGCGGCATCATCACCTGTAGTTAAAGAAACTGTGGCACCCTCCACTGGCCCTCAACATCGTACGTCTCGCCGCGTACCTATGACTCGCTTACGGTCGACCATTGCCAAACGTTTAGTGTCTGCTCAAAACGAAGCAGCTATGTTGACCACCTACAATGAAGTGGATATGTCGCCCATTATGGCGCTGCGTAATCAATATAAAGTTCAGTTTGAAAAAGCCCACAACGGTACGCGTTTAGGGTTTATGTCGTTCTTTGTTAAGGCCTCAGCAGAAGCTCTAAAACGCTATCCAGCGGTGAATGCGTCGTTAGACGGCAATGACATGGTATATCACGGTTATCAAGATGTGAGTGTTGCTGTGTCTACAGATCGTGGTTTGGTAGTGCCAGTATTACGTGATGTAGAAGCGATGACCTTAGCCGATATCGAAAAAGGTATTGTAGAGTTAGCGACGCAAGCCAAAGAAGGCAAGCTAACCTTGGAAGAAATGCAGGGTGGCACCTTCACCATAACAAATGGTGGTATTTTTGGCTCTTTGTTTTCCACGCCAATTTTGAATCCACCACAAACTGCCATCTTGGGTATGCATAAAATTCAAGATCGCCCAATAGCAGAAAATGGCCAAGTGGTCATTCGCCCAATGATGTATTTAGCCTTGTCATATGACCATCGGATGATTGACGGCAAGGAAGCAGTTCAGTTCTTAGTTACCATTAAGGAATTGCTGCAAGACCCAGCGCGAATATTGCTTGAGATATAAGCCCGCGTGTTAACCCAAGTCCGCGTTGTGATCCAACGTGAGCTGACAATCTGAGAAAATATTATGTCCCAAGAATTTGATTTGGTCGTCATCGGTGGCGGTCCTGGTGGTTATGTTGCGGCAATCCGTGGTGCGCAGCTTGGTTTAAAAACAGCCTGTGTAGAAAAGTGGACCAATGACAAAGGTGCTCCAGTATTAGGTGGAACTTGCTTGAATGTAGGTTGTATCCCTTCAAAAGCGTTATTGGACTCGACCCATAAATTCCATGACGCTAAACATGAATTTGAAGTTCACGGTATCAACACTGGTGCAGTGTCTATGGATGTGGGCACTATGTTGGCTCGTAAAAACACCATTGTGAACAACCTTACCATGGGTGTGGCTGGTTTATTTAAAGCCAATGGAGTGACATTAATTCATGGCACTGGCCAACTACAAAAAGATCGTGTGGTCAAAGTGACTGCCGGCGATGGTAGTGAAAGTGAGCTGAAGGCTGGTAGTGTGATTTTGGCTGCTGGTTCGGTGGCTGCAAACATCCCACCAGCACCACTAACCGAAGATATCATTATCGATAACATTGGTGCACTAAACATTAGTGAAGTACCAAAACGCCTTGGCATTATTGGCGCAGGTGTGATTGGTTTGGAAATGGGCACAGTATGGCAACGCTTGGGTAGTGAAGTAGTCGTACTAGAAGCCATGGACACTTTTTTAAGCACAACTGATAAGGATTTATCCAAAGAAGCTGCTAAGTCTTTAAAGAAGCAGGGTATGGATATTCGTCTTGGAGCTCTAGTTACCGGCACAGAGGTTGTCAATAACGAAGTTAAAGTCGTCGTTAAAAAGGCCGATGGCGACTCTGAGACGCTAACCTTCGATAAGTTGATTGTTGCCGTAGGTCGTAAACCGTACACTGAGGGCCTGTTGGCAGCGGACTCAGGCGTAGGCCTTGATGAACGTGGTTTTGTTCATGTTAACCTGCGTTGTAAAACCGATGCTCCTGGGGTATATGCCATTGGTGACGTCGTTCGTGGTCCGATGTTGGCTCACAAAGCTTCTGAAGAAGGCATGATGGTTGCAGATATAATTGCCGGCAATAAGGCGTTGATTAATTACGACTGCATTCCCTGGGTGATTTATACCCATCCAGAAATTGCATGGGTTGGCAAAACAGAGCAACAATTAAAAGCAGAAGGCGTTGAAATTAAAGTGGGTAAATTCCCATTTGCAGCTTCAGGTCGTGCCATGGCCGCAAACGATACTCAAGGTTTTGTAAAGTTGATTGCTGATGCCAACACAGACCGTATTTTAGGTTGTCACATTTTCGGTGGTAACGCATCTGAGCTCATTGCTCAGGCCGTAATTGCAATGGAATTTGGCTCAAGCGCTGAAGACCTAGCTCTTACAGTATTTGCGCACCCGTCATTGAGTGAGGCAATACACGAAGCAGCTTTAGCCGTAGATGGCCATGCCATCCATATGGCCAACAGGAAAAAAAGAAAATAGGTATTTAGGTTAAATTTAAATAAACAGGCAATAGAATGAATCTCCATGAATATCAAGGCAAACAATTGTTTGCTCAGTACGGCTTGCCCGTATCTAGCGGTATTGCCGTAGATACAGCAGAAGAAGCCATGGCGGCACTGGATCAAGTTCCAGGTGATCGCTGGGTAATCAAAGCACAAGTTCACGCTGGTGGCCGCGGCAAAGCAGGTGGCGTAGAGGTGATTTCTTCTAAGCAAGAAGCTGCTGATTTTGCCAATAAGTGGCTAGGTAACCGCATGGTGACCTATCAGACAGATGCCGATGGCCAACCTGTTTCTAAGGTTTATATTGAACCTTGTACTGATATTGCACAAGAACTTTACCTTGGCGCTGTGGTTGATCGAAGTAGTCGGCGTATAGTGTTTATGGCTTCCACTGAGGGTGGTGTAGAAATTGAACAAGTAGCTGAAGAGACTCCAGAAAAGATTCTAAAGGCAGAAATTGATCCATTAACTGGCGCCCAGCCATACCAAGGTCGTGAATTGGCGTTTAAGTTAGGCCTTAAGGGTAAGCAAGTAAGTCAGTTTACTAAAATCTTTATTGGTTTGGCTCAATTGTTCCAAGATAAGGATTTAGCCTTGTTGGAAATCAATCCATTGGTGGTGACTGAGCAAGGTGATTTACACTGTTTGGATGCCAAGGTAGTGATCGACAGCAATGCTGTGTATCGACACAAAGACATTCAAGCCATGCACGACCCAAGTCAAGATGATGAGCGTGAAGCCTATGCCGCTTCTTGGGATTTAAACTATGTCGCTTTAGACGGTACCATAGGTTGTTTGGTTAACGGTGCTGGCTTGGCTATGGGAACCATGGATATTGTTGCATTGCATGGTGGTTTCCCGGCTAACTTCTTAGATGTTGGCGGCGGTGCAACTAAAGAACGTGTTACTGAAGCTTTTAAAATCATCTTGTCAGATGAGCGTGTTAAAGCTGTTTTGGTGAATATTTTTGGTGGTATTGTACGTTGTGATTTGATTGCTGAAGGCATCATTGGTGCCGTTAAAGAAGTAGGTGTAAGTGTACCAGTAGTAGTGCGCTTGGAAGGTAACAACGCCGAGCTAGGTAGTCAAAAGCTAGCCGAAAGCGGCCTTGATATTATTGCCGCCACCAGTCTAAGCGGTGCAGCACAACAAGTGGTTGCTGCAGCTGGAGGTGAAGCATGAGCATTTTAATTAACAAACACACCAAGGTTATTTGTCAGGGTTTTACTGGTAGTCAGGGCACTTTTCATTCTGAACAAGCTATCGAATATGGCACTAAAATGGTTGGTGGTGTAACACCAGGAAAAGGTGGCACAACTCACCTTGGTCTCCCTGTGTTTAATACGGTAAGCGAAGCTATTGAAGCCACTGGTGCTGAGGCATCTGTCATATACGTACCAGCTGCTTTTTGTAAGGATTCCATTCTAGAAGCTGCTAACGCAGGCATTAAGTTTATTGTTGCCATCACTGAAGGTATTCCAACCTTAGATATGTTGGAATGTAAGGTAATTTGTGATCAACTTGGTGCTCGTTTAGTTGGCCCTAACTGCCCAGGCGTGATTACTCCAGGCGAATGTAAAATTGGCATCATGCCCGGGCACATTCACTTGCCGGGTAAGGTGGGCATTGTTTCTCGCTCTGGTACCTTGACGTATGAGGCCGTTAAACAAACAACGGATGCCGGCTTTGGTCAATCTACTTGTGTAGGCATTGGTGGTGACCCGATTCCTGGGACCAACTTTATTGACGTGCTTGAGTTATTCGAAAAAGACCCAGCAACAGAAGCTATCGTTATGATTGGTGAGATTGGTGGTACTGCAGAAGAAGAAGCTGCAGCGTATATTAAAGCGAACGTTACTAAACCAGTTGTGTCTTACATTGCTGGTGTTACTGCACCTGCTGGTAAACGTATGGGCCATGCTGGCGCCATCATTTCTGGTGGTAAAGGTACTGCGGATGAAAAGTTTGCTGCTTTAGAGGATGCCGGTGTCAAAACCGTTCGTTCTCTAGCCGACATTGGTCAAGCACTAAAAGAAGTAACTGGCTGGAACTAAGCTGTTGTTGGTGATGTCATTTAAAAGGCCACCCTAGGGTGGCCTTTTTGTGTGTTGAAGGAAGGTTTACTAAATACTTAGCCTTGCTTTTCCTTGAGCGCCAGCTCCTTGGCAACTTCCACTTTAGATTCTTCAAGCATAGCTTCTATTTGGCTCGCTTCAATACGGATCATCAAAGGTTTGAATTTCTCGATACCGTGACTAACAAGGGGAGTGTTTAGCCCGGACCAAGAAAGGTCATCATTGAGGAAGTTAGCCGCATTTTCGGTCATCATTGGTAAAACAGGCTTTAAATAGATCATCAGCATGCGGAACATGTTGAGGCCTGTTGAGCAGATGTCTTGGACCTGTTGTTCGGAACCTTCTTGTCTTGCTAATACCCATGGTTCTTTATCAGCGATGTATTGGTTGGCTTGATCGGCTAAGGCCATAATAGCCTTAATGGCTTTGCCAAATTCACGATTCTCATAATGTTCGGCAATGGTATGCTGCTCACTGGCAAAGGCGTTTAGCAACTCGGGTTCGCTCACAGCGGTGCTTAGTTTGCCATTAAATTTCTTGCTAATAAAACCAGCACTGCGACTGGCAATATTCACTACCTTGCCAACTAGGTCAGAGTTAACCCGTTGCACAAAATCTTCTAGATTTAGATCTAAGTCATCAACTTTATTATTCAGTTTGGCCGCAAAATAGTAACGTAAGTACTCTGGATGCAAGTGACGTAAATAAGTGCCTGCTTTTATAAAGGTGCCACGGGATTTAGACATTTTCTGACCGTTCACAGTTAAGAAACCATGGGCGTAGACAGCCGTAGGAGTGCGGAACTCGGCAGCATACAACATGGCGGGCCAAAATAAGCCGTGGAAGTTGATGATGTCTTTACCAATAAAGTGGTACAACTCAGTGCTGGAATTCTTATTCCAGTAATAGTCAAAGTCTAGCCCTGCTGTACGATCACATAAGTTTTTAAAACTAGCCATATAACCAATAGGTGCATCTAGCCATACATAGAAGAACTTGTTCTCTTGGCCGGGAATTTCAAAACCAAAGTAGGGAGCGTCTCGGCTGATGTCCCATTCTTGTAATCCAGAATCTAGCCACTCGGCTAGTTTATTGGCAATTTCACTTTGTAGGCTGCCGCTACGGGTCCAATCCTTCAACAATTTTTCAAAGTCAGGGAGTTTAAAAAATAGGTGGGTGGAGTCCTTTTGAACAGGTATTGCTCCCGAAATGGCCGATTTAGGCTTAATTAAATCGGCGGGAGAGTAAGTGGCACCGCAAGCTTCACAGTTGTCACCATACTGATCTTCTGTTTTACACTTAGGGCAGGTACCCTTAATGAACCTGTCGGCCAAAAATAATTGCTTTTCTGGGTCAAAAGCTTGGGTGATAGTGCGCGAGGCAATATGGCCTTTGGCCTCACAGGCTTTATAGATGTATTCTGAAAATTCACGGTTTTCAGGTGAATGGGTAGAATAGAAGTTGTCAAAAGACACGTTAAAATTACTAAAATCTTGTTCGTGTTCGGCTTGTACATTAGCGATTAATTGCTCTGGGGTAATGCCTTCTTGTTCGGCACGCAACATAATGGCTGTGCCGTGGGCATCGTCAGCACACACATAATGGCAGGTGTTACCAATATGGCGCTGGAATCTTACCCAGATATCAGTTTGAATGTACTCCAGCATGTGGCCAATATGAATGGATCCGTTGGCATAAGGTAAGGCGCTTGTAACAAGTATTTCGCGAGTAGTTGTATTGGTCATGGGTTAGGTTCGAGTGTCTTAAGGGCGCTAAATGGAGCGCGAACTAGTGGATTTGATAATTCAGGCACCATTGTACAAAACATTGGCCTGTACGCCTATAGTTTCTCTACTAGGGAGTACAGGATTATGTATTTATGCCTGTTTGCCCTGCTATAATTCAGTCTGATATCAGTACCCAGTTTAAGGAGTAGGTCTTTGGTCCTCGAGCCTATACAACCGCAACAATACCATGCGCTCTTAGATGCCAAAAGTGCACAAATTCGATCTCGTTTTGACCGGTTAGGTAGTTTTACCTCGGACGTTGCCTTAGAAGTATTTCCATCGAAGCCAGAAAATTATCGTATGCGTGCAGAATTTCGTATGTGGCATGAGGGAGATGATCTGTTTTACGCTATGTTTCCGCCGGGTAATAAGTATCAGCCTATTCGTATCGATTTTTTTCCTCAAGCTAGTGAGCGTATTAATGCTCTTCTGCTGCCTTTGTTGGCAGGCATTAAGTCATCTTCTGTATTGAGTAAGAAGCTATTTCAAGTGGATTTTTTGAGCAGCCAACGTGGTGAAATTTTGGTTAGCCTGTTGTACCACAAACAACTAGGGGACGATTGGTTATCTCTGGCTGAGGCCTTGCGTATTGACCTTGGTATTAATATTATTGGCCGTGCGCGCAAACAAAAACATGTGCTGGGCATGGGTTATATTATGGAAACGCTGCACGTGCGAGGTTGCCAGTATCACTATCAGCAGGTAGAGAATGCATTTACTCAGCCTAATGCGGGCGTCAATGAACAAATGATCGCTTGGGCGTGCGAAAGTGTTGAGCGTTTTGGCCCCACAACTAAACCAGACTTACTGGAGTTATACTGCGGTAATGGCAACTTCACTGTACCTTTAGCGAAACAGTTTGGTAAAGTAATGGCCACCGAAATTGCTAAATCGTCGGTTAACTCAGCCCTCTTTAATCTAGCTGAAAATGATGTTTGTAACGTTACTATTGTGCGTCTGTCGAGTGAAGAGATGACTCAGGCCTTGGCGGGTGTTCGTCCCTTTAGACGCTTAGTCGATGTAGACTTAACCAGTTTTGATTTTGGTACTATTTTAGTAGACCCGCCAAGGGCTGGATTAGATCTAGACACTTTAGCATTAGTGCAGCAATTTGATCAGGTGGTTTACATCTCCTGTAACCCCGAAACACTGTTGGACAACTTACAAGTACTTAAACAAACCCACGACTTAAAACGCTGGGCTTTATTCGACCAATTTCCATACACCCACCACGCTGAATGTGGCGTGGTATTGCATAAACGTAATTTATAGGACATATAATGAGTGACACAAGACCAGAAGGCCTTCAAAAAATCAAACACATCGTTGCTGTAGCATCGGGTAAGGGTGGTGTAGGCAAATCTACCACTACGGTCAACGTAGCTTTAGCCATGGCGCAAGCGGGCTTTAAAGTTGGTGTATTAGATGCCGACATTTATGGTCCAAGCCAAGGTTTGATGCTGGGGATTGCAGAAGGTAGCCACCCAGAAACTATGGAAGAAAAGTGGTTTGTACCTATTCAAGCTCATGGTGTGAGTGTGATGTCTATGGCCTTTTTAGTGGATGCCAACTCGCCTATGGTGTGGCGTGGTCCAATGGCAGCGGGCGCACTGCAGCAGATGTTGTTACAAACGAATTGGGGTGAGTTGGACTACCTATTTGTCGATATGCCTCCTGGCACTGGTGATATACAATTAACCTTGTGCCAAAAGGCGCAAGTGTCTGGTGCAGTCATTGTCACTACGCCACAGGACTTAGCGTTGCTCGACGCCCGCAAGGGTATTGAAATGTTTAACAAGGTGAATGTGCCTGTGCTAGGTATTGTGGAAAATATGAGTACTCATGTATGTAGCCAATGTGACCACGAAGAAGCGATTTTTGGTGCTGGTGGGGGTGCTGCATTAGCTCAAGAGTATGGCACTGAATTGCTTGCCAGCTTACCCTTGAGTATGGCCATCAGGGTGCTCGTTGATAGCGGCACACCAACAGTGGTAGCAGAGCCGCAATCAGCTGCAGCACAAACCTACGTGCAGTTGGCCCATAGGCTTGTGCCAAAGCTTGATGGAACTAGCCAACCCATGCCTAGTATTAGTATAGATGAAGATTAAACACTATGCGTTTAAGTGATAAAGATATTATTGCTGCTTTAAATTGCGGCAAAATTGGCATCGAGCCACGGCCTGACGATAGTGTAATTACGGGCGTCAGTGTAGACCTGCGTTTAGGTAACAGCTTTCGCGTGTTTAAGGATCATGCTCGACCGTTTGTTGACGTCAGTGCCAGCCGCGAAGAAATTAATAGTACCCTCGAAGCTATTATGAGCGAAGAGATTGTCATTGAGAAAGGCGAAAGTTTTTTCCTGCACCCTGGCGAGTTGGCGTTAGCGGTGACATTGGAATCTATCACTATTCCTGATGACCATGTTGGCTGGTTAGATGGGCGCTCTTCATTGGCGCGCTTAGGGCTTATGGTGCACGTTACGGCGCACCGTATCGATCCTGGTTGGAGTGGTGCTATTGTGCTGGAGTGTTTTAACAGTGGCAAGCTGCCCTTGGCGTTAAAACCTAACATGACTATTGGTGCTATTAATTTCGAAACCTTGTCGAGCCCAGCCCTACGGCCTTACAACAAACGAGTAGACGCGAAATACAAACATCAACAAAGTGCAGTAGCTAGCCGTATTGACCAAGATAGTTAAGTAGAAGAATAAACAATGAATCAACTTTCCATCATGCAATGTGACCAAGTGCTAAAGTCTTTACGAGCGGGCGTGGTACCTGCTGATGATATCGACCTGATTCAGGTGGGAAGGGTGGGCGAACAAGCGACTTTAGCTAAAGATATCCTGCACATTGCAAAAGGCGGCTCTAGTGTGCGTTTTGTTACGGGTGACTACGGTAGTGGTAAGACCTTTATTGGTGAACTAACGCGCCAACATGGCATTAAGCAAGGTTTGGTAGTGGCTACTGCGGCCCTGTCGCCCGATAAACGCTTACAGGCAAAAACTGGCGAAACACGAAATCTTTATTCAGCCTTAGTGCGCTCTTTTAGTACCAAGGCAAGGCCCAACGGTACCGCTTTAGTTAACATTGTAGAGCGCTTTATCTTAACTACGTTACGGGAAGCCTATGTCAATAATGTAACTCCAGAAGCTCATGTTGCGCATCGCCTAAGGGATTTTGAAGAGCTGGCGGGGGGATTTGATTTTGTTAAAGTTATTCAGTGTTATTGTCAGGGCCTAGAAAATCAAGATGATGAATTAAAAAGTACTGCCTTGAGATGGTTAAGAGGTGAGTTTACTAACTTATCCGACGCAAAAACCGCTTTGGGAGTGCGGAGCATCATTGACTACCGTAACTTTTTTAGTGGTTTAAAAATGCTTTGCCAATTCGTCCGTATGGCTGGTTACCCTGGGTTACTTATCTGTTTAGATGAAATGGTGGCCTTGCATGAATTAAATCATAAACAGACGCGCATCAACAACTTCAATGAAATTCTCAATATAGTTAACGACTGCCTGCAAGGACAGGTTCACGGAATGGGGTTCGTATTTCTAGGCACATCTGAATTTGTTTATGATGATAAAAAGGGTCTGTACAGTATGCCGGCTCTCAAGAGCAGGCTGGCATTCAACCGTTTAGCGACCGACGGTCTGACAGACGTATCGGGTCCAGTCATAGAACTGCAGCCACTAAAAGAAGTGGAGATAGATGAGTTGTTGCACAAACTGCGCCATGTGCAGGCTTATGGCATAGCTAAGAATTACTTAATAGATGACATGGCGTTATGGCAGTTTATGCTTCAATGCCGTGCTACACATGGGCAACAGTATTTTCTTAATCCCCGTTTAGCGATTAAAACCTTATTGGATTTATTGGCCGTTATTGAACAGAACCCCAATGCCAAGGTTGCCGAACTGATCGCTGGGATCAGTTAAACCATTGGTCTAGTTGTGATAAATCATTGGTGTTTAACAGGCCGCTGGTTTGTTTTAGGCGTAATTGGTTTAACACTAAATCAAGCCGTGCATTGGCCAAGTTCCTTTGTGCGGAAAAAACTAGTTTTTCAGCATCCAGTATATCGCTGATGTCTCTTAAGCCTAACTCATACTCTTTATTTTTGCCTGCTAAAGAAGCTTGTACTGCGGTGCGTAATTGTGCCAGCGCTTGAATTTGTTGGCGACTAGTATCTAGGGCTTGATGCCAACGTCTAACTTCTTGTTGCGTTGCTCTTAGCAGGGCTTGGCCTTGCTGTTGACTGGCATGCCAGGCTTCTTTGGCTTCTCTAGTCTGGGCTGTGTTAAGGCCTCCATCATAAAAAGTTCCAGACAAGCCTATAGTTAACTTTTTGCTATCACCGGTGGTGGTAGTGTAACTCTGTGACATTGTAAGAGTTGCTTGAGGATACGTACCCACCTCTTTGGCTTGGTAGTTGTGGTATGCCTGTTGGCTGGCGAAACCATTGCTAGCAAGATCTAGATTATTATTTTGTGCCAACACAAACCAATTTTCTAGGGAGTCAGTTTGCACAAAGCTAGCTGCGTTAAAACTGCTTGCTAGAGCAGGCAACTGCTCTGGTAATGCTTGATTAGTTAAGTTTTCAAGATCAGCACGAGCTAAGCTTAAATTTTGCCGAACTTGCAATAAGGCCACCTGCAATTGTTGAAAGTTCGCTTGCACGTCTTGCAACTGAATATTACTGCTTATGCCCAGCTCTACCTGCTTTTGAGTTTGTTTTAAACGTTGCTCTATGGCGGTGACTTCGGCCATGCTTGAAGACAGTTGATGCTGTTGTTTTATCACTGCTATATAACGTTCAATAACAGAGAAAATAAGGCTTTGGTGAGTTTTTTCGAAGTTAATACGAGCTCCAGCAGCACTTTGTTCTGCCACTTTCATGCCATAGTATGCATCTAGTCTTAAGGGTAATGCTACTTGCACATTATAATTGTGCTTGTTAGATCCTGCATCCAGCGCCAGGTTTTGATTAAAGGTCCCACTAACCTGTGGCATCAGAGCACTCTTTGCTTGAGGGATGATTTGTAGTTTAGAGTCAAGCGTATGCTGGGCAGATAGGTAATTTGGATCGTTAGCCTGTGCGAACTGAAAAAGCTCTTGAAACTGGCTGGCATGGCTACCTATTGCAGTGGTGGCGGTTAAAATGAAGGCAGCAAGACGGTGTGAAGAGGCCAAGGTGGATCCTTAAATAACTGATTTATGGAGGGCAGTGTAACTAAATCCGTGACTAGGTGCTAATAGCTTTACCAAGCTTTGCAGAATGAGGCTATGAAAACTCTTATGGTTAATTATTGAGCCAGGTAAGTTGCTTCAGATCGAGTTGGTAACGCTTGCCATCGGCTTCTTTTTGTAAAATACGTACGATGGTGTAATCCAGTTCTGGTGCAAACCAAATCCAAGTTTCTCGGTCAGTACTTTCGCCTCGATCACGCTTAATACGCACAGACATGTATTTGCCTAGTGGTGTTTCAATAAGGTCTTCGCCCTCAGCAATAAAAAGATAGGTTTTAAGATAACCACCATCGGCTACTTCATAGGTATAGGCTTGCCCATCAACTGCTGGAATTGCAGCTAAATCAAGTTGTAGGCGCAGTTGTACACTTTGTTTATCTAACGTGTGGGGCGCAATATCCATAACCCAAGAAGAACCCTCTGCGGTGTTCTTAACTTTTTGGTTAGGCCAATCAAACGCCACTTCTACGTCGCGTGTTTTGTTTAAAACTTTACGTTGGTATCGATAGTGGCTAGGTTGAATTTGATCACCGATGAGCCTAAATAAGCTGGATTCGGTGAGTGAGGCAATCATGGCGCTAGCTTCAGTAGTTAGGCGATAACTGCCGTCATCGTTCCTAATAAGGCTGCGTTCTGCTTTGCCAGAAAGACTGATACCTAAATCCCATTGGCTAGCATAAATAGCTTGAAAAGGGCGTATTTGCGCCATGCTGCTGCTGCTCCATAGCAACAGTAAGGATAGGCCAGCTAAGTTAGAGAGGTTACATAACATTTGCTTCAAATGGGACATTGTACTTCCTTGCGGCATCAATATTAGACGCTCAATTTAGGATTGAAACTTCATTCCCTCTACAGGTAACCGGTGGCCATCCATTAATACTAAGTTGTTCTGTAGTTTTAAGCGACCCTCACAAAACCACTTTATAGCGATAGGGTAGATTACGTGCTCTTGTACCAAAACTCTAGCGGCTAATACTCTGGGCGAATCCAGATCTTCAACAGGAACCAATGCTTGTAAGACCATAGGACCGCCATCAAGTTCACTAGAAACGAAATGTACACTGGCACCATGCTGGTCCACTTCCGCTTCTATAGCGCGTTCGTGGGTGTTAGTCCCTTTAAACTGTGGCAACAATGAAGGGTGAATGTTAAGCATGCGGCCATGGAAGTGGTGTGTTAATTCTGGGGTAAAAATACGCATGAAACCGGCCAGAACCACAAGCTCGGGTTGTTTATCGTCAATGGCGTGCATTAACTCTCGATCAAACGCTTCGCGGCTGCCAAACTCAAGATGATTAATTACTTGAGTTGCAATGCCAGCCTTATTGGCCCGAGTTAGACCCATAGCTTCTGGTTTGTTGCTAATGACTAACTCGATAGTAGCGACAATAGTTCCAGCAGTAATGGCATCAATAAGTGCTTGTAGATTACTACCACTGCCAGAAATAAGTACCACAAGCCGTGGTATTTGTTGTAATGATTGTTGATGCATTAAAGTGTCCAGACGTTGAATTAACGCAATACAACAGCTTCTTCGGAGCCGCTGTTTTGTTTAATATGGCCAATAATCCAAGGGGCTTCACCTGCTTTAGTGAGTAAAGATAGTGTTTCAGCTTGGTCTTCTTCAGCCACCACGATCACCATGCCTACACCACAGTTAAAAGTGCGGTACATTTCGGTATCGGTAACATTGCCATTGCTTTGTAACCACTTGAATACGGCTGGCTGCTGCCAGGAGTTAGTGTCAATTACAGCAACACTATCTGCCGGTAATACCCGTGGGATATTTTCTAGCAAACCGCCACCAGTTATGTGGGATAAGGCTCTTATATCCACCTGCTTAAATAATTCTAATAAGGCTTTTACGTAAATGCGGGTAGGCTGCATTAGAGCTTCACCTAGGCTGGTGCCGCCAATGTCTTGTTGTAAATCTGCCTGGCTTACTTCAATAATTTTACGGATTAATGAGTAACCGTTAGAGTGTGGACCCGAGGCGGGTAACCCAATAAGCACATCTCCTGCAGCAACTTTGCTGCCATCTATAATTTTGCTCTTTTCTACAATACCGACACAGAAACCAGCAAGATCATAATCTTCACCTTCGTACATACCTGGCATTTCAGCCGTTTCACCACCCACTAAAGAAGCACCTGCGAGCTCACAGCCTTCACCGATTCCAGTTACTACACGTGTTGCGATCTCCACATCTAGCTTACCTGTGGCGTAATAGTCTAAAAAGAATAACGGTTCAGCACCGGCAACGATTAAATCGTTAACGCACATGGCTACTAGGTCAATACCGATGTGGTCATGACGGTTAAGCTCTAAGGCTAGCTTTAACTTTGTACCTACACCATCGGTGCCAGAGACAAGTACTGGTTCATCATAACCTTTAGGTAATTCAAATAATGCGCCAAAACCGCCTAGGCCTGCCATTACCTCTGGGCGACGGGTACGTTTAGCGACACCTTTTATTCGTTCAATAAGGGCGTTACCTGCATCAATATCGACACCAGCGTCTTTATAACTTAGGGAATTGGTAGGGGCTTCAGTGCTCATGGCAGGGGGGTGACCTTAGGCGATTAAATTAAACTAGGCACATTTTATCACTCTCCTGACGTTTCATCACGCGCTTATAGAGGAAGTTTGGAGGTTTTTTTATACTTTTCTTGCTAGCAGCACTGAAGCATATTGTCTATAGTTACGGTAGACATAGAAAATGACTTAATCTCATGGTTACCAAAGATATTGTATGGCGTTAATATTGCTTAAAATAGTGGCTAAGCCGCTACAAAAAATAATTTGTGTGTTGTTGTTGCTACTTGCTTCACCTGCGTTTAGTTTGACGGTAGATGGCCTTTATGGTGCCAAAGTGGTGATTGAAGACCAATCGTCTGCGCAGGTGTTAAGGGCGAAAAAAGTGGGTCTTGCTCGGGTGCTAGTTAAGGTCACGGGACAAACTCAGAGTCTTAATAATAATCGTGTACGTGCTGCGCTAGTGGAACCGGAGTCGTATTTACAGCGCTTTTCCTTTGCTACACAGTTGGAAAATGATCAACCGCAAGCGGTGATGGAATTGGCGTTTGACAGGTTGCAGATTAATCAGTTGATTCGTGATTCTGGCCTACCTATTTGGGGCGCAGATCGAGCAGCAGTATTAGTATGGTTAGTGGAAGACAAACAGGGTACAAGGCAGATTGTGAATGATGATGGCCACCCTATGGTGGCACAAATTATGTCTCAAGCAGAACAGCGTGGAATGCCTCTGTTATGGCCCTTGTTAGATTTAGAGGACCAAGTATCTATAAACGCTGGTGCCTTGTGGGGATTGTTTAGAGATGCTATTAAAAGTGCCTCTAATCGTTACCAAGCCGATGCCGTGCTAGTCGGTCGGATGTTCCAAGATAGCCAACAATTATGGCTGGTGGAATGGAGTTTTTGGTTGGATGAGGTTGAACAAAAATGGTCTTCTGAAGGCTCCGACTTGGCTGCATTGGTAGACCCTTTGCAAGACCGTTTGTCATCCAGTTTAGTGGAAAAATTTGCCTTAGCCAATAGTATTAAAAGCCAAACTGATGATGCTCGCCAAAGCGCCATATTGCGAGTAGATAAGGTGACTCAGCTTGAAGACTACGCTGAATTACTATCAATATTGCAAGCCATTGCTGGTATACAAAGGGTGCAGTTGCACAGTGCTTCTGGCTCTACTTTGGAATTTCAAATATTTGCTCCATCTCATCTTGCTCAAGTAAAATCGGTTGTTGATTTAAAGCGGCGATTACAGGCTGTGGATGGTACTGCAGCAGATCAAGGTATTGATCCTGATGACAGGCCTTTGTGGCATTATCAGTGGAATTAACATAAGGAAGGTTTCTAATGACGCAGTCTCAGGCATGGTTGTTTATTGTTGTAGGGCTTATCGTGGCAGGTTTATTGTATGTTCTTCAGCCGGTGATTACGCCTTTTTTAGTGGGTATCGGTATAGCCTACCTGGCAGATCCTTTTGCGGATCGTTTAGAAGCCAGAGGTTGGAGTAGAACCATGGCAACCGTTATCGTGTTTGTAGTGTTAACCTTGGTGCTGGTAGCCATGATTTTAGGCATTGTGCCTTTGTTAGTGAAACAAATTCAAACCCTGGTACAAATGCTACCTCATATTGAGATTTGGTATAACGCGACCTTGTTGCCATGGTTGCAGTCGACCCTAGGCTTAGATATTAAGAGTATGAAGTTAGATTTGGTCACCGAAGGACTTTCGGCTGAGTGGAAGCAGGCAGGTGGAGTAATTTCTAGAGTTGTTAAATATGCCACGCAATCGAGTATGAGTTTAATTGCCACCTTTGGTTCTATGGCTATGATACCAGTCGTCGCATTTTATATGCTAAGGGATTTTGATCTTCTTACTGCTCGGGTTAAAGCTTTACTACCCGTTAATGTTCAGCCCCGTGCTAGTGCATGGGCGCTTGAGAGTAATGACGTGTTGGCTGCGTTTATGAGAGGCCAGCTGTTGGTAATGTTGAGCTTAGGTGTTATATACGCTTTAGGGCTTAGTTTTGTGGGCTTAAATTACGCACTATTAATTGGTATTTTGGCTGGTTTGGCCAGTATCGTGCCTTATTTAGGTTTTGTTGTAGGTATTGCTGCAGCGCTGATTATTGCCTTTTTTCAGTTTGACAGCTACCTGCCACTAGTCTTGGTGTTTGTAGTTTTTGCCGTGGGACAAATGGTAGAGAGTTTCGTTTTAACGCCCCTTCTTGTGGGTGATCGCATTGGCTTGCACCCGGTGGCCGTTATATTTGCAATTTTAGCTGGCGGCCAACTGTTTGGGTTTATGGGAATTTTGTTAGCTTTACCTATTGCTGCTGTGATTATGGTATTGTTGCGCCATCTTCATGCGGGCTATATAAACAGCCCATTGTATGGCCAGCAGGATAGTGAATGACGTCAAATGCTGTAAAAGATACGCCTCAGCAACTTGGTTCTAGCCAACTTACATTAGGTGTGACTTTAAATGCTCAGCAACAGCTGAGTAATTTTTGTTTTAATGGCGCACCTGCATTGGCTCAAACTGTCGATCAACTGCTGCTTAATGAACAGGCCGATAGCGTGTACGTGTTTGGTGCCCAAGGCGTGGGTAAAAGCCATTTACTACAAGGGTGTGTACTTCAAGCTCAAGAAATGGGCCAGGAAGCGGTATACATTAGCTGTAGTGAGCTAGTGAAAATACCTACCTATCAAGCTGATGAATGTTTGGTAGGCCTAGAAAAAAATGGTTTGATCTGTGTTGACGACATAGACTGTTTGCTTGCTGATAGTGACTGGGCTCATGCTTGGTTTCATGTCTATAACAAGTTAATGCAGCAGGGTAGTCGCCTTGTTATGTCTGCCGTATCTAACCCAAGGGCGATAGACTGCCCACTTAACGATTTGCGTTCACGCTTGCAGTTAGCCAATGTTTTTCAACTGAGCGCTTTAGATGAGGTGGCTAGTGGTCAATTGTTACAGGCTAAAGCCAAACAAAAGGGTTTACAGCTAACCAACGAGCAAGTAGCCTATATTTTTTCACGCAGCCCTAGGGGGTTGGCAAACTTGTTGGCAGTTTTAGATTTGTTAGATTCAGCCTCATGGCACGAAAAGCGACGTATCACCATACCCTTTATTAAGCAGGTAATGGCGTGGTAACACAAACAAAGATTCTAAGAGAACAAGGAAAAGCACATGTTAGGGCGTCTTAAAATTGGCTTAATACTTAGTTTAGTATTGTTAACAGCATGTTCAAGCGTTCCCAATGGCGCGTCCATTGAGACTCAGTCAGATCCTAGGGATCCATTTCAAAACCTTAACCGTAAGGTCCATGCATTTAACAACGTGGTGGACAAAAACCTTTTGATGCCTGTGGTTAATGTATACGCAGGCGTGACACCAGACAGTTTGGAAAAGGGCATAGGTAACTTTTTCTCTAACTTAAGTGAAGTGGGCAATTTTTTGAACCACACGTTACAGTTTAAGCCTTTAAAAGCTGCCAAAGATCTTGGCCGTTTGGTGATTAATACGACCCTAGGTTTGGGTGGCATTATTGATGTAGCGTCTGACCTAGGTATTTACCAAGAATCTGAAGATTTTGGTCAAACTTTGGGCTTCTGGGGCGTTAGCCCTGGCCCCTATGTTGTTTTGCCTTTCCTTGGCCCCAGTACGCTAAGGGATACGGGTGCTATAATAATTAATCCAAGTCCAAACCCAATAGACCGCTATAATCCAGCAGCTGACCGATTATATATATCTGCTTTACAAGTCGTAGACCTCAGGCGCCAGCTTGGTGATTTTGACTCGCTCGTTAGTGGAGACCCCTATATATTCATTCGTGAGGCCTATTTACAACGTCGAGAACACTTAATAAAAGACGGTATTCCAAGTGATGATGACGGTTTTGATGATTTTTAATGCCTGAGACTAAGGTCCTACTTGTCAGCAGGCCTTAAAGAGCATATTGTTGCGATATTAGACCCCCATTAATGGGTCTGGAGTAAGTTTTACTATGGAACCTGACGTCAGTCAGATCCTGATCGTTGCTAGCGATCTCGACCTTAAACATAAAATTACCCAACATTATGCAGCACGTAGTTTCCACGTGACTGCCACTAACGATCCGCTGCACGCGTTGGACTTTCTTACTAATGCAGTGGTGAATTTGGTTCTCTTTCAATATCATCCAAACGAACCGACTTTAACAGCGTTATTGCAAGATATGCTGGAAAAGTGTGCCGAAGTTCCTCTTATTGTACTCACCCAAATCGATGCTGCAGAAAACATCACCAACATGCTGCGTTTGGGCGTAACTGATGTATTTAATTTGCCGCTAGATTCCATGCCTGAATTAGACCAGAGCGTATTGCGTCATGTGAAACGCTCTGCGTTATTTTATGAAAATTTACAGTACCGCCAAGAATTAGAAACTGTTTATCGGCAAGTGAATAAAAACCTTGCTGAATTGCAACAAGATCAGATTGCTGGACGCTTAATTCAACAACGTATGATGCCGCCTGAAGAGTGCAGTATTAACGGGTTGAGTATGCATCGGTACATGAAGTCCTCCCTCTATTTGAGTGGCGACTTTATCGACCATATTCGTTTGGATGAAGATTGTGTTTTGTTTTATCTGGCGGATGTGTCTGGCCATGGAGCATCTTCTGCATTCTTATCTGTTTTACTTAAGAACATTACCAATCGCCTTACTCGCGAATTTCTTGAATCTGATGCCAATAACGTGATTTCGCCGGCTGCAGTTGTGGCTCAAATAAACAGTGAATTACTTGATTTTGATATTGATAAACACATGACTGTATTCATGGGTATGTTGGACCGAAACAGTCACATTCTCACTTATTGTGTGGGTGGCCACCTACCCATGCCACTGCTATCACAAAATGATGAGGTACAATATCTACCTGGTTTAGGTAGTGGGTTACCTGTGGGGTTGTTTGACGATGCTGAGTACACGGACCTCACACAGCAACTAGAACCAGAGTTTAAGTTGTTGTTAAGCTCTGACGGCATTTTTGAAATACTGCCTTGTGATCAAATTGCAGACAAAGAAGAACAATTACGCAAAATTTTGCAACAAAGTAACAGTCGGTTAGAGGGCTTAGTAGACGCTTTAAATATCAATGACATTGATGCTGTTCCTGATGATATTGCTTTATTGAGTATTTGTGGAGAAGCCCATGCTTAAAGGGCGAATCATTGTAGCTGATCAGGATGGTACCCACGTGATCAAATTTTTGGGTGACGTCAGACTAACCCTTTGCCCAGCTTTGGATCAGTACCTCGATAACATCTTTAATAGTCGCCACTTTAAGACTATTCTCATTGATTTAACAGAAACAGAAGGTATTGATTCCACAACTCTTGGCATGTTAGCTAAAATGTCCATCCGCATGAAGAAAAAAATGGGTTTTGTGCCCACTGTAGTGTCCATTAATGACAATGTAACCCGTGTGTTACTGAGTATGGGTTTTGATAAAGTGTTTGTATTGGTCAAACACTTAAATGAGCATGTAGAACCGATGCAAGAGTTGGTACAGGGTGACTTTTCTGACCTTACGGTGCAGCAAAAAGTACTAGAAGCCCACCGAACCTTGATGGGCATGAACCAAAAAAACCACCAAGAGTTTAAAAACTTGGTAGATGTACTAGAGTCTCATTGTGTGATTTAACCTAACCTAACAGAGCCTCTAACTTTTCTTGATCTCGGGTAAAATTACGAATACCTTCCGCTAACTTCTCAGTCGCCATGGCATCTTCATTATGCATCCAGCGGAAATCCCCTTGGTTAAGGCTCAACTTAGGTTGTGTTTCTAATACTTTTTTGCTGTCTAGTTGTTGAACCAGTTCATCCGTATTGTCCGCTAAGTCTTGCATTAGCGCAGGGCTAATAGTCAAACGATCACATCCGGCTAATTGTTCAATTTCTTGTGTGTTTCTGAAACTAGCGCCCATTACCACAGTTTTGTAACCGTGCTGCTTGTAGTAGTGGTAAATTTTACTTACTGAAATTACACCAGGATCTTCTGCAGGGGCAAAACCTTCCACCTTCATTGCGGCTTTGTGCCAATCCATAATGCGGCCTACAAATGGCGAGATTAGGTAAACACCTGCTTCTGCGCAGGCAATGGCTTGGGCAAAACTAAATAATAGCGTTAGGTTGCAGTTGATACCTTGCTCTTCAAGCTCCTTGCCTGCTTGAATGCCTTCCCATGTAGATGCAATCTTAATTAATACACGGTCTTTGCTCACACCTTGTTGATGGTATAGGCCAATAATCTTGAGCGCACGGGCAACGGTAGCATCTGTGTCGAAAGACAAACGAGAATCTACTTCTGTGGAAATGCGGCCAGGCACAGCGCTGAGGATTTCCTTACCAATGGCTACGGCTAGGTAATCACAGGTGTTATCCATCTGCACTTGGCTATCGCCACCTTGTGCAGCTGCCCATTGCTTAGCTTTCGTTAATAGGTGAGCATACTGAGGCATTTGTGCCGCTTTTAACACCAAAGATGGATTAGTGGTGGCATCTTGTGGCTGGTATTGTTTGATAGCTTCTAAATCGCCTGTATCAGCTACGACTGTGGTCATGGTTTTAAGTTGTTGCAGTTTGTTCATTGCTGATTTGTTATCTCTTTTATTGGTGTTGGCACTGTTTGAATTAGGGTTAACGCATCGTACATCACTTGTATGTTGGCGTTGCTGCCATGGATATTATCACTAATATGGCGCCGCAGGGCACGGGCACCAGGTATTCCTTGAAAAAGGCCCATAATATGCCCACTCATGTGGTGTAAGGAGGTGCCTTTTTCATGTTGTTGTTGCATATAGGCAAAGTAAGTAAGGGCTGCTTGGTGACGCTCTGGCATAGGCAGGTTGCAACCAAAGAACTGTTGGTCTACTTGGGTGAGTAGGGCGCTGTTGTGATTGGCAGCACGGCCTAACATAACGCCATCCACCTGAGTTAAGTGCTGATGACAATCGGCCAGGTTATTGATACCGCCATTGATGATGATTTCTAAATCAGGAAAGTCGGCTTTTAAACGATACACCTTGTCATATTGTAGCGGTGGAATCTCTCGATTTTGTTTAGGTGATAAACCCTTCAGAATGGCATTGCGGGCATGCACAATAAAGGTATCACAACCACTGCCGCTCACCTGCTCTACAAACTCAGCCAATACATCATAATTATCTATATCATCAATACCAATACGGTGTTTGATGGTAACGGGAATGGTTACCGCTTCAATCATAGCCTGCATACACTCTGTGACGAGTTTTGGGTGGCCCATGAGGCAAGCGCCTATCATGTTATTTTGCACCTTATCACTTGGGCAGCCTACGTTGAGGTTAATTTCATCGTAGCCATAGCTTTCGCCAATGCGTGCACACTGAGCCAATTGACCAACATTACTGCCACCTAACTGCAAAGCTAGTGGGTGCTCTTGGTCTGTATAACTCAATAGGTAGTCTTGGTCGCCATTAAGAATAGCTCCCGTTGTGATCATCTCTGTGTACAATAAGGCGTGTTGGCTTAATAAACGAGCTAAGTAGCGATAATGCCGGTCTGTTACGTCAATCATAGGTGCTACGCTAAAGCGGTGGTCTAGACGAGGCTTCAATTCATTCGATGGCATAGGCTTTGTGCTCATATTTAGTAGCCCCTATTACGATCTACTAGCCCACTTGGGGTTTTGCTATCAGCAATAGCCTGCAGGATGTTGCCAATTTTCTTTACACAAGGCGCATATTCAGATTGAGCGGAACTGTGGGGAGTCATCATCACTTTAGGGTGTTGCCAAAGTTTATGTTCTGCTGGCAGGGGCTCTTGCTCGAACACATCTAGCACTGCCCCACGCAAGTGGTTTTCATCAAGTAATTTTAGTAAATCATCCACTACCAAATGTTTGCCTCGGCCCGCATTAATCACTACTGCGCCCTTAGGTAGTTGACTCATGTTTTGGTGATTTAAAATGCCTTGGGTGTCTGGTGTAAGAGGAAGCAAACAGCAGAGCGCATCGGTACGTTTAAGAAAAGGCTTAAGCTCTTCAGCACCTGTATAACTTGTCACGCCGTCTAACTGCTTTTTGCTGCGACTCCAACCAGTGATATCAAAGCCAAAACTTTGAAGGTGTTGGGCCAGTTGAGCCCCGAGTTGCCCCAAACCTAATATACCTACACTAAAACTAGATGCCGACCTAAAGGGCTGAACTCGCCATTGCTTTTGGGGTTGCTGCTGTTGGTAAAGATCCATGTCGCGGAAATAGTGCAGCAAAAAATAGCTAAAATACTGGTTCATCTGGGCGGCCATACCACCGTCTTCAATACGGTAGATATCAATATGTTTAGGCACTGCAGGGTTATTTAGGATTGCATCCACACCGGCGCCCATATTAAACATGGTGTTTAAGTTAGGGAAGCGTTTGAAGAAGGCTTCTGTAGGTTTCCAAACAATGCCGTATTTCACTTGTTGTGGATCAGCAATGTGTTGCCAATCTTGTACATTTAGATGGGGAAACTGACGATTAAATTCTAGTAACCAGGGTTCTGTAGATTCATACGAGGTAAATAAAGCACAGGTTGTCATCAACTCATCATCCATTTAATTAATACGAAGCTCACCAGACCCACCACAATGGTTGTTAGCAAGTGTTGTCGCCAAAAGCCAACGCTTGCCGCTACTACCGCTGCCCAAAAATAAGGGTTAGCTAAACTTATGTCTAAGTATCCTTCTGGCATCAGAATAAGTGGTGCAATAATGGCACTTAGCACCACAGGTGGTACATAAGTTAAGGCCTGCTTAAACCACAGTGGAAAACGAATACGACCAGCCATGGCAAACATCACATAACGCACAGAAAATGTAACAAGGGCCATGCCTGCAATCATCATGGTTTCATTCATGGTTTGGTGCTCCCTGTTTTGGTATTCGTGGTTTTGGTACTCTCGGTATTAGTCGCCGTGCTCGCTACTTTTGCGGGTTTTATCCTGAGTTCAATTTGTTGGCTAGCGTAGCCGATACAAACACCAGATAGTGCAGCGATCACTAAACCGAGCTGATGGGGTAGGTCACGCAGGATCATAGCAAAGGTAGCAGCACTTATCACGGCTAACCACATGGGTTTATTACGTAGATAAGGAATGACAATACCTAAAAAAGTCACCGACATAGCAAAGTCTAAACCCCAGTTGGTCATGTCTGGAAACAGTTCACCCAAACCAATGCCCAGCCAAGTACATAACTGCCAGTTGCTATACATGGCCACAATAGATCCCAAAAAGAACCAATGGGCACGGGCTGTATCTGTGTGGCCTAAATAGCGGCCATTAACAACAGCAAACGATTCGTCTGTTAAACCAAAAGCCAGCAGGGCTCGCCACCCATGAGACAAGTGACTTATTTTATCCACCAAGGCTGTGGCATAGAGTAAATGACGTAAGTTCACCACCAATGTTGTGGCGATGATGATAATAGGGCCTACACCAGTAGCCAGCAATCCCAAAGCAATAAACTGCGATGAACCAGCGTATACAAATAGCGACATGGCCATAGCGCCCCAGATGGACAAGCCGCTGGATTCTGCCAAAGTACCAAAGATAATGCCAAAAGGAATAGCGCCAATAATCATAGGGATAGTGGCTTTGGCACCCTGCAGGAACTCGCTACTGTTAGACGCTGATGTGACACTTGGTTGAGGGATTAAGTTAGGTATAAGGTTTGACATAGTGGTACTTAGTGGCACTTAGGGTAGGGGATTGATGTCACTTAGACACTCCATTAAAGTGTGACTGCAACTACAATAATCAATCAATATGTGGGTGATTATAGCCTTAATGGGGCCTAGAGTAGAGCAATTTTAACCTTAAAAAAGCTATTGTTTTGGATAGATAGGGCTGTCCTTTTGGCGCACCATATTATTTAATCTTTGGGGCCTATCAATTACCAAAAAATGGACTAGACTTACCTTCAATCATGCTTATAAATTCACGAGTGCTTAGGATGTCGTACACAGATATTATTCATTTTTGGTACACAGAAATACCACCACGCAACTGGTTTATTAAAGACCTGGCATTCGATACCATGCTCAAACGACGTTTCAGTAATATCCATCAAAAAGTGGCAGCAGGGGAGTTGGCTCATTGGAGGCAAGAGCCATTGGGCAAGTTAGCAGAGATTATTGTGTTAGATCAGTTCTCTCGGAATCTATTTAGAGATTCGCCTAAAGCCTTTGCATGCGATGAGCAAGCCCTTACGTTATGTCAAGCTGCCATTGCACAGAGTGCAGACTTAGCGTTATTACCAGAACAAAAGTGTTTTATGTACATGCCATTAATGCACAGTGAATCTACATTTACACACCAGCAGGCAGTCATACTATTCAATCAGCCCGGCTTAGAAAACAATTATGACTTTGAGCTTAAGCACAAAGCCGTAATTGACCGCTTTGGCCGTTATCCACACCGTAATAACATTTTAGGCAGGCATTCAACACCTGAAGAGCTTGAGTTTTTAAGTCAACCGGGATCTTCATTTTAGGGTGTGGTGGTGATGTGGTATATGCATACAGCATAGCCTGTTTATAAAATTAAGGAGCGCTAGGCGCTCTTTTTTACAACTGGGCTGGCAATTCAGAAATCAACACCTATACTTTTCAAAGGCTTAAGAGAACTGCACAGTTACATAAATAATTAGTTAGTTAGGTTCTAACGGTTCATCAACCACATAGAGATTTAAAAATGGATTATTTTGTAGGCGCATTAAAAAAATATGCTGATTTTACTGGCCGAGCTTGTAGAAAAGAATATTGGACGTTCGTACTTATTTATATGATGATCAATATTACCCTAGTTGTATTTGGTTTGGATGTAATTTCAGCTCTAGTCAGTCTTGTGCTGCTTGTTCCAAGCATTAGCATTACGACAAGAAGGCTGCATGATACAGGTCGCTCTGGGTGGTGGCAGTTGCTAGTTTTAATTCCTCTTATTGGCTTCATTATTTTAATCCTTTTCTTAGCTCAAGATAGCGGCGGAAGAAATATTTATGGAGTTAACCCTAAGGCAGAAATTTAGGCATAATCCTCATAAGGGCATCTTAACGAGGCAAAGCATTTTTGCTTTTATCTGAAGCTCCGGCGCGCCTATGTTGGCGGCGTTATGCAATAAAAACTCAACGTTTAGTTGAGAACAAAATAAAGGAAAATCAAATGGGAATTTTGGATAAGGCTAAAGAAATCAGCGGCAGAGTTAGTGAGTCGGTTACTAGTTTTAGTAGCGATGAGGTAATAGCAAATACAATAATTAAGGCAGTCGAAAAACAAGAAAAGGTCAATCTATTATTGCAGGATAAAGGGTCGAACTATCGAGTTAGTGACATAGAACTTGGAATGGGCATCCCCCCAACAATAACCTTTGGAGTTCGCCGTATAAACGAAGATACAATAGGCGATCCAATGGGGCATGCAGAAAGTGCAGAAATGGTAAAAAAGCGCGACGGCTAATGAATGACACAGTGCTGTTGTCGGCATCACTCGCTGCCAAGCCCGACGTTAGCTATGGTCTATCACAGGCTCTAATATCAGCATGGCCGGTATTTTTAATGAAGTGAACTTAGGGCCTGCTTTTTGTAACTCGAATGGCGTATAACTATTCAATATCCCAAGGCTAGGATCGTTTTAGATATTGATGTTGTATGCTTATAGTATTACGTCAATGATTTTTGCTTCCAGCGTTTCTCACAGCTAAGGGGCGAAGTAGATTTTCCTCAAACTCGGCAGCAACCTTGGGGAGGGTTTCATAATTAGATATCAAGGATTTATATGCTCTACAATGACACTCAAGCAGTTGTTTCCACTCAGTGGTTAGATACCCACATTGAGGACGCTAATTTAAAACTCTTAGATGCGTCCTGGTATTTACCTAACATGCAGCGTAATGCCTATGCTGAATATAGTGCGTCACATATTCCGGGAGCACTATTTTTTGACATTGATAAAATCTGTGATGAGACGTCCGATTTGCCGCATATGGCCCCATCAATAAAGACATTTTCCGCTTGCTTGGGTGCAATGGGTATAAGTGATTCACATCAGGTGGTGGTCTATGACGGGGCTGGTCTTTTTTCGGCTGCGCGGGTCTGGTGGCTTTTTAAATTAATGGGCTTAGATAGTGTGTCTGTACTAGATGGCGGCCTACCAAAATGGAGGGCTGAGGGGCGAAAGACAGACAATGGAATCATCCTGCCAGAGCGTTGTCACATCATTAAATGTAATCAACGACCGATGATGAAGGATGCCACCCAAGTTGCGGAAGCCTCAAAATCTAACGACCACGAAATTATAGATGCACGAGCACCTGGACGATTTTCAGGCATAGATCCAGAACCCCGCAAAGGACTGCGATCAGGGCATATACCAGGGTCAAAAAATTTGTTTTTTAAAACACTTTTGCACGATGACCATACTATGAAAAGTTCAGATGAACTGTGCGCCACTTTTCTAGCAGCCGGTGTTGATATCAGTAAACCAGTGATTACGAGTTGTGGATCAGGAATCACTGCAGCTATCTTAAACTTAGCATTGGCACAAACCGGAAAGAGAGACCATTTTCTATATGACGGCAGCTGGGCTGAATGGGGTATGAGTCATTCTCTGCCTGTTGAAACAGGATAGCTTGTTAAAGTGTTTTATAAAGGGGTAGTGCCCCCTTCATGTTATTAACCCCAAATGTTTTTGTTCTTTCTAGTCTCTGGTCCATGCTCTGCTTTGGTGGCTGAGGTATTGCTTGGTGCTCTGTCTTGAGAATGGTATTTAGGCTGGGGTGGTTTGCTTTTTCGGACATAATTCAAAATTGAAACAGGCACCACCTTTCTAACCGGAAAGCCGTCAACTTCTTTGCGGTTTATAACGTGGTTTAAACGACTTTCAATGGCACATAGATTTTTAAAATCACCCCAGGCTACAAAGGAGATAGCTTCGCCCGCTGCACCTGCACGGCCCGTTCGGCCAATTCGGTGAATGTATTCTTCTGGCTTAAATGGCATGTCATAGTTAACCACGCGGCTAAGCTCACCAATGTCTATGCCTCGTGCGGCAACGCCTGTGGCGACTAGATATTTTAGTTTGCCAGATTTAAAATCGGCCAGAATCTTCTCGCGAGATGCCTGGCTTTTATCACCATGGATGGCATCGGCTACGATATCACGCTTTGAAAGCTGGTCTACTAGTTTAGCAGCACCGTGTTTTTTCTCGATAAAAATAAGCGCCTGATCCCATTTTTGGTCGGTAATTAAATGACTAAGCAATGCAGACTTTCTGTCTTTATCTACGGTAATCAGCCACTGTTCAATATTGGGTGCGGTGGTTGTTTTTGGCGAAATAGACAATTCAACAGCTGTGCTGCTCATTGCACCATCAGAAAACCCATCGACTAGGGCAAGAACCTCGTCACTCATAGTGGCAGAAAACAATAGGTTCTGACGGGCTTCAGGTAAGCGCTCAATAATTTTGTTGATCTCAGCACCAAAACCCATATCCACCATTCTGTCTGCTTCATCTAATACCAGTACTTCAAGTTCATCAAAATACAGTGCACGCTGATGAGCCAAATCAAGTAACCTGCCAGGTGTGGCCACTAAAATATCAATGCCCTCGCTTAAGCGCTGCTTTTGTGGCTCCGTGTCAATGCCGCCATAAACAGCCATGGAGCTTAGGGTTAGGTGTTTACTATAGTCAGCAACATTGGCAGCTACCTGAACCGCTAATTCCCGTGTAGGGGTAAGGATAAGTGCGCGTATGCGTTTACCACGCAATTGACGCTGTTTGTTAAATATTTCTAATATCGGTAGCACAAACGCGGCGGTTTTGCCGGTACCAGTTTGAGCGGTGGCAATGAGGTCTTTGCCAGAAATAATGATGGGAATAGCTTGTTTCTGGATTGGGGTAGGGGTTGTATAACCTAAGTCTTCAATAGCTTGTACAATAGGTTTACACAATCCAAGGTTTAAAAATGGCATAGAGGCCCGGATAGGTCGTCGTAAAGAGAGTGAGGGCCATTATAGCAGTAAGGGTTTGGGTTGCGGTGCGTTGATTATTGCTAATACCCCCCCAACCGCCCTATTTTGCTGTTATTTTTACTTCTACACGCACAAATGGTGATCATGGATATGATGAAATGGCCAATAGGATGGTTGAGCTAGCAGAACAACAACCTGGCTTTTTGGGGGTGGAAGCAGCAAGAGCGGATGTTGGTATAACGGTTTCCTACTGGGCAGATCTAGAGTCGATTAAACACTGGAAAGCGAACGCAGAGCACCTAGACGCTCAAAAATCCTGTCATAACTACTGGTATAAATGTTTTAAGGTGCTACTTTTCAAAAGTAGAATGGGATTACGGCATATAACAGGTTTTTTAAAAAGGCGTGTTATATGCCGCCTACCATAATGACAGACGCCAAAAATACGGTAAAAACAATACCATCTTAATATGGAGACACAATGTTAACTGCAATGCTCAAGTGAATTTGGCCACATCTGAAACAGTTAATATTGAGTTTCGATAAGTCACTGTTATCCTAGTTAGCTCCCTTAAAGCTGGCATTTTTGTTCATCTTCACTTATATTGTATACAATATTATGTACAATAAAAATGGAAGCTCAATGACCGACGCATATCCTAGAGATCTGATTGGCTATAATGGCCAACCACCCAAAGTAGAATGGCCCAATAAAGCCCGTCTGGCTTTGTCTTTTGTACTCAATTATGAAGAAGGTAGTGAACGTTGTGTATTGCATGGTGATAGCGAGTCTGAAGCGTTTTTATCTGAAATTATTGGTGTGCAGCCCTACCAGGGAGTGCGCCACCCTAGCATGGAATCTATTTACGAATACGGCAGCCGTGCAGGTGTATGGCGTATTTTAGATCTGTTCAAAAAACACGATATACCCCTTACCATTTTTGCTGTTGCTATGGCGGCTCAACGCCACCCGGCAGTAGTGCAAGAAATGCATTCACGTGGCCATGAAATTTGTAGCCATGGTTTACGCTGGATCGATTACCAATACATGGACCTTGAGCTAGAACGAAAGCACATGCTTGAGGCTATTAACATCCTCACCCAAGTTACTGGCGAACGTCCTTTAGGTTGGTACACAGGGCGCAATAGTCCCAATACCCGAGACCTAGTAATGGAAGAGGGTGGTTTTGCTTACGATTCTGATGATTATAGTGATGACCTGCCTTTTTGGAGCCGCGGTACCAGCGGTGAAGGTAAGCCTCATTTGGTAATTCCTTATACCTTAGACACTAATGACATGCGTTTTGCTACACCCCAAGGCTTCCATACCAGTGAACAGTTCTTCCAATATCTGAAAGATGCTTTTGATGTACTTTACGAAGAGGGTGCCACGGCACCTAAAATGTTATCTATTGGTATGCATTGTCGTTTGTTGGGCCGCCCAGCAAGGCTTAAGGGCATTCAACGCTTTTTAGAGTATGTGGGTCAGTTTGACGATGTTTGGTGTGCACGGCGCATTGATATCGCACGTCATTGGCAGCAGTATCATCCAGCGTCTGATAGTGCCGCTAAAATTAAAGTGTAAAACTAACATGAGATTATTATCCACCTGTACGCCTAGCCAAATGACTCGAAAGGACTTTGTTGAGCACTTTAAAGACCTTTATGAGCATTCGCCTTGGGTTGCTGAAGAGGTGTTTGATTTAGGGTTGCCTGCGAATTTAAATGATGCCGACGCACTTTTAGCGGTATTTCAACAGATTATGTTGGGAGCGACTAAGCACCAACAGCTAGCGCTGATTTGTGCTCATCCAGATTTAGCTGGCAAAGCCGCTATTCGTGGCGACCTTACCGCTGCGTCTACTTCTGAACAGGCTGGTGCTGGTATTAGCGAATGCACTGCAGCAGAGTTTGCCCGTTTTACGCAATTAAATGAAGCGTATAAAACCAAGTTTGATTTTCCCTTTATTAAGGCCGTGAAAGGTAGTGATAGGCATCAAATTTTAGGGGCATTTGAAACACGTATTCATCACGTTGCAGACGTTGAATTTGCTCAAGCGCTAACTGAAATTAACAAAATCGCCAGCTTTCGCATGGCCGATATGTAATCTGTATTTATTAATAGGACACACCATGACTGACCAACAACGACCGAATAACCCCTACGCTCGTATGACTAATTTGGCCGACGCACGCATAGGTGCTGAGGCTATTCATTGTACAGATGATTTTTTCGCCGAAATGAGCCGTATGCTACAAAGCCACGATCCTGTGTGGAAAGAAGGGGTTTATGACGATAATGGCAAGTGGATGGATGGCTGGGAATCTCGCCGTAAGCGCCAACAAGGCCACGACCATTGCACCGTGCGTTTAGGTTTGCCGGGCCGTATCCGTGGTCTTAACATTGATACCAGCTTCTTTACCGGTAACTATGCACCTAGCGTGTCTCTGGAAGCGTGTTACATGGCAGAAGGTGACCCAACAGATGATACTAAGTGGCAACAAGTACTGCCTGCGTTAAACCTTCAAGGTGACAGCCACCATATTGAAGCCATTAACTGTGATGAAGTATTCAGCCATGTGCGCTTCCATATGTACCCGGACGGTGGTGTTGCCCGTTTGCGCATTTATGGTGAGGTGGTTAAAGATTGGGCAGAAGAAGCCAATAATTTAGTTGATCTTGCGGCCATGGGTAACGGAGGACGTGCGTTGCTGTGCAGCAATGAACACTTTGGCACTATGGATAATATTTTAGCCCCGGGCCGTGGCATTAACATGGGTGATGGCTGGGAAACCGCTCGCCGTCGTATTCCAGGCTTTGATTGGGTGATAATTGCTCTAGGTCACGCGGGTGCTGTGAGTGAAATTGAAGTCGACACCGCACACTTTAAGGGCAACTTTCCAGATTCTTGCTCTATTCAAGCAGCCTTTGTAGAAGGTGGTAGTGATGAACAAATGGCAGCCCAAAGCCTATACTGGCCTGAACTATTACCATCTCAAAAGCTAAGCATGCACCACATACATGGTTACACCAATGAGGTGGCGAAACTTGGCCCTGTAACCCACGTGCGTTTGAATATTTTCCCAGATGGTGGTGTTTCTCGACTGCGTATTAAAGGCCATATCGTAGCTGAAGGAAAAACATCCTAATGGCTGCGTCGATTATAATTGAGGCCTTAACAGCAGAAGCCTTTGCTGATTTTGGCGACGTGATAGAGGCCCATGAGGGCGATGGATTTGGCATTAACCAAGGTTATACTTGGCGTCACCATAAGTTGGCTACCGTGAAAACGGATCAACCTAAAGATGATGCGATTATTAGCATATTTAGCAGTAAAAGCAGGCCTGCACCTATTGCCATTACCATGATGGAGCGTCATCCATTAGGTAGCCAAGCTTTTATGCCGTTGACCGCAACGCCATTTTTAGTAGTGGTTGCCAAAGCAGGACCAGAACCAAAATTAGCCGATATTAGAGCCTTTGTATCTAATGGTAAGCAGGGCGTCAACTACAGTACTGGCGTATGGCACCACCCGTTATTGATCTTAGCCCCAGAACAAAACTTTTTGGTGGTAGATAGAGCAGGGGAAGGCAATAACCTCAATGAGGTAATGTTTAATGAAGACCAGTGTGGCCAGCTAGACGTGACTGATCTTATTAATGATTTAAGCCGCTTAAGCTAACAATAGTAATTAACAATAGAGAATAATTATGGAAGCTCATTTATTAGAGTGGTTGAACTTAACCATCCGTTGGGTGCATGTGATTGTGGGTATTGCTTGGATCGGTGCTTCTTTCTATTTTGTTTGGTTAGAGAATAACCTAGACCGCCAAGTGAAGAACCAAGAATTAGCCGGTGAGTTATGGGCCATTCATGGCGGTGGTATTTATCACCTGCAAAAGTACAAGTTAGCCCCAACCACCATGCCCAAACAGTTACATTGGTTTAAGTGGGAAGCCTACAGCACATGGATTTCTGGGGTGCTTCTTTTAATCACTGTGTATTATCTTAATGCTGCCACTTATTTGATTTTGCCAGGCTCTCCTGTAGCTCCTGCAGCAGGTGTAGCCATTGGGCTAGGTAGCTTGATGATTGGGTGGTTTGTTTACGATCTGTTGTGTAAGAGCTCATTGCGCCACCAGCCAATTTTGTTAGGGTTGGCATTGATGCTTTTCTTAGTTCTTTTATCGTGGGGCTTTAGCCAATTTATGACGGGACGTGCGGCTTACCTGCACGTAGGCGCTGTGATAGGTACCATGATGGTGGGTAACGTATTTTTTATAATTATGCCTGCTCAGAGAAACTTAGTAGGTGCCGTAGAAGCGGGCACTGAACCAGATCCAGCCTTGCCTAAGAACGGTTTGCTGCGTTCACGACATAATAACTATCTCACCTTGCCAGTAATCTTTATTATGATCAGTAGCCATTTCCCAAGTACTTATGGGCACGAGTGGAACTGGGTGATCTTGTTAGGCTTATCCCTTGTGAGTGTAGCTGTTCGTCATTACTTTAATACCCGCCATAATGGCCAGCAGTTTGTTTGGGCGTTGCCTGCAGCGGTATTAGCCTTATTGGTGATGGCTTATGTAACGGTACCGCATATTCCAGGTGCTAGTGCTAAAAGCACCGCCGGTGAAGGAACTGAAGTTGTTGCCAGTGTAACGCCAGAACAAGCTCACGCTATTGTGGCGACACATTGCGCTTCTTGCCACTCAGCTTCACCTTCCCATGCAGCTTTTTCTACAGCACCTGCGGGTTTGATGTTTGACTCAATTGAGCAAATTAAGCGCCATAAAGATCGTATTTATTTACAATCTGTAGCCAGTTATATCATGCCATTGGGCAACAGCACAGGCATGACTCAAGACGAGCGTGATCAGCTAGGTCGTTGGATTGCAGATGGTGCGAACATAAAATAAGGATTGATGTCATGGGATTTTTAACTACACATGTATTAGATACGGCCCAGGGTGTGCCTGGTAGTAACATGTCTGTAAGCCTTTATCGGATTTTGGATGACCAGCGCCAATTGTTAAGCCAGCAAATGACCAATAGCGATGGCCGCTGCGATGGGCCTTTGTTACAGGATGAATCTTTCTCCATAGGTCTATACGAACTTGAGTTTGGTGTTGAAGCTTATTTTAAGCAAGCTAATGTTGTGCAGCCAAGCCCAGCATTTTTGAGTGAGGTTACTCTGCGCTTTGGCATTGCTGAAGCAGGCGAACATTACCATGTGCCATTGCTGGTTTCGCCATACAGTTATTCCACTTATCGAGGTAGTTAACCTAGTGTCTTTATCTTTGGCTAAGCAAGATGCTCCAATGGATGCCTACCGACAGTTGTTCGATGGCATTCTGTCCCAGCGCCTTGCGCCTGGTACCAAGCTTAATGAAGTGGAATTAACGTTGTTGTTTAATGTAAGCCGCACTCTTATTAGGCAAGCATTACAACGTTTGCAGCTGGAGCAAGTAGTAGAAATTCATAAGAATCGAGGTGCCTTTGTTGCCGCACCAACGCCTGATTTAGCTGAACAAATTTTGTTAGCTCGGCACACCATTGAACTAGCCGTTGTGAGGTTGGCATGCCAGCGCTGTAAGTTGGCCGATGTGCAGCAATTGCAGCACATGATAGACCTAGAACAAAGTGCCATTGACCAAGGTGATATGGCCACGGCGTTGCGGCGTTCTGGAGAGTTTCACTTACAGCTAGCTATTGTAGCGGGTAACCAGCCTTTTGTTCATGCGTTACGCGGGTTAATTTCTCAGACATCCCTCATTATCACAATGTACAACCATGGTGGTGGTAATGCCTGTGCTAGGGATGAACATAGCCACTTGCTAGAAGCCGTAAGATTAGGTGACGAAGCACAAGGCCAGACGTTAATGGCCCACCATTTGGGCCACATAGCAGAAGGTTGTGATTTTACCCAAAGCCCTCAGGTGGCGAATTTAAAAGGGGCGTTTGCTCACCTTAGTTCCTAATAAAGTGCTATTTAGAAGGTTCCAGTTCTAACACATGGCCATAACGGGAGAGGGTTTGTTCGTTAATGGCATAAATAGAATCCAAAAGGTTCATGTGCATACTGCCTGGGCCTAAGGATTTGTTTGCGGCTAGTTCTGCCGCTACACCCATGGTTAGTAATGCCTGAACTGCAGCATCAAATGCATCATGGTCTACGGCCATAAAGCACGCCATAAATGCTGTAGTAGCGCACCCCATGGCTGAGATGCGGGTTTGCATTTCGTGGCCATTGGCGATCATGATGGTTTTTACACCATTGGTTACTAAATCTGTTTCGCCTGTTTGGGCCACTACACAGCCTTGTTGTAAGGCTAGTTCCTGAGCGGCCATAGGGCTGGATGAACCAGCCAGAGCCTTAATTTCCATAGCATTAGCGCGAATCACGTGGGGCCTAAAGTGCAACAGTTCCATGGCGTAGGCGCAGCGTTTCTTTGAGGCGTGGACCGAAACTGGGTCTAAAACCCAAGGTTTTGAATAATCATTGGCTGCTTGAATAGCGGGGCGGATGGCAGCCTTGCGGTTGCTATCAAGTGTGCCTATGTTCACTACAAGACTATTAGTAACCGATACCAATTCGGTAATTTCTTCTACCCCTATGGTGAAACATGAGCCAGCACCCACGGCTAATATGACGTCTGAGGAAATGTCTTGTGCCACCGTGCTAGTAATGCAGTGTACTCTTGACCGCTTGCGGCTCAATGCAGAAAGTGCTTCTGCCGCGCCTTTGGCGTAATGAGTGGTGAGCTGATTTTGGCGGGCACTCGTCGACAAGCTGTTGGGCATGGTGTTTCCTTGTTTGAAGTCGGGTATAGCAAAAGTACAAACTATAGCTATTCTCGCACATGCGCTTTGGTCAGGAAACAGTAGGGTGGTTAAATTGTATGGGATAAATCATGCTTTTTTATCAAACTAAGGCTATGATTAATCTTTCATATTTATCTATAAGGGTTTGTTTATGACAATTGCTGATTTGGGCCAGAGTTTAACGGCACTGTTTTTTACTATGGTGGCCGTGCTCATCATCTTTAAAGGTATCCGCATGGTGCCCCAAGGATATAATTGGACCGTTGAACGGTTTGGTAAATACACCCGCACACTCAACCCAGGTTTACATTTATTAGTGCCCTTCATAGATGCTGTTGGTCAAAAGCTCAATATGATGGAGCAGGTGCTGGATGTAGACCCACAGGAAATCATTTCCTCAGATAATGCCCAAGTGATGACGGATGCAGTGTGTTTCTTTCAAATTCAGGATGCAGCCAAAGCAGCTTATGAAATAAACGATTTAGAACGAGCGATGCAAACCTTGGTAATGACCAATATCCGTGCTGTATTGGGGTCTATGGAACTTGACGAAATGTTGTCTAACCGCGAACGTATCAATGGCAATTTGTTGGCAAAGGTTGATGATGCTACGGACCCGTGGGGTGTGAAGGTTACCCGTATCGAAATTAAAGACATTGCGCCACCACAAGATTTGGTCACAGCCATGGCGCGGCAAATGAAGGCTGAACGTGAGAAACGTGCACAAATTTTGGAAGCAGAAGGCGAACGTGAAGCGGCAATTAAAATAGCCGAAGGCCAGAAACAGTCTGAAATCCTTAAAGCTGAAGGTCAGTTAGAAGCGGCTAAGCGCGAAGCTGAAGCTCGTGAACGATTAGCAGAAGCAGAAGCTAAAGCCACTCAAATGGTGTCCGAAGCGATTCAAAATGGTGATTCACGGGCGGTTAATTACTTTATTGCCCAGAAATACATTGATGCTTTAGGTAAACTAGCGGCATCTGATAACAACAAGGTGATGATGATTCCTCTAGAGGCCAGCAGTGTGATTGGCTCTGTTGCGGGCATCAGTGAACTTGTTAAAGAAATGAGTGATAAAACCTAATGATCGAATTTTTTGAAGCCATGCAGTTTTGGCACTGGATTATCTTAGCTATTGTGTTAATTGCTGGCGAAGCTCTAGGCGCTGCTGGTTTCTTATTAGGTGCGGTAATGGCAGCCTTGGAAGTAGCTCTCATTAGCTACATTTGGCCTGACTTATCATGGCAGAAACAAATATCCTTGTTTGCGTTATTGGGCCTGTTATGTTCGGTTTGGTTTTGGTATCGCTTCAGGGGCTTTAACCAAGAAACAGATTTACCTAAATTAAATGATCGCGCTTCTCAGTTGGTTGGTCGCGAGTTTGCCCTAACCAAAGATATGACAGGTGGCCAAGGCAAGATGCAGGTGGGAGACACCTTATGGCGTGTGGAATCTGAAACCAATTTATCAGCTGGTACTCAGGTTAAAGTGATAGGCAGCCGAGAAATGGTGTTGTTAATCGGTAAAGCAGGCGTATAAAAAGATTAATCCCTTTAGCCTAAAGGCCAGGCTTTGGACTGGTGATCAGGGCTATAAAAAACCGTGACTAATATCATTAAAGCCTATCATGGTTGGTCGAAGTATCTGGTTGTCGATATGGTTGGGGTTAAGGTGACTGTAATGATATTGAAACCAAAAAAAGCTAATATGATAGGGTCAAATATACAAGCCAATAGCAATAAGCGTAGGTAATATAATATCTGCTGTAGTGCATAGGTAAGTATCAGTCTGCCGAGGAATTAAACCGATTTGCTACTCGAATTCAAACGATAATAGGGTAGTGTTGCAGTTATTGAATTCGGTTAAGCGATCGTTTATAAAACCCCCAAGCTACCCAAATTTTTAAGGCTATTTTGTAAGCTGGGTATATGGGTTGCAAGCCAATCCTGTGATGTCTCGTCAGTACTTGCGGTGCTAGTCGTCTTATAGATTTAACAAATAACAAACATATCTAAATTTGATGGCTTGAGCCGCTGGCTTTACTACATTTGTTGGCTCTTTGTGGTTATATAGAGCCAATACAACGGTTATAATTCGCTGCCACACAACGCAGTGTCGTATCAAACTAAGTGGACTAACTCATAGTCGCTATCATGCACGATTGAAAATATTTTAGTTTGGCCATGCACAAAGGTCTGTTAATTGGTCGTATAGATTTTACAGTTTTAGCAATTATATGTCCCTTTGTTGGGAATTCATTTTTTGGGAGTAAGTAATGTTTAACAAGTCCGATCGTATCAGTGACTTTGACCCGGAACTTTGGGCCAGTATTCAAGCAGAAGAGCAGCGCCAAGAAGATCACGTGGAATTGATTGCTTCAGAAAACTACACTAGCACCCGCGTAATGGAAGCTCAAGGGTCTGGCCTAACCAACAAGTATGCTGAAGGTTATCCTCACAAGCGTTACTATGGTGGTTGTGAGCATGTAGATACGGCTGAGGTATTGGCTATAGAGCGAGCCAAGCTGTTGTTTGGTGCTGACTACGTTAATGTGCAGCCCCACTCTGGCTCACAAGCTAACGCTGCAGTATACCAAGCCTTGATTACACCAGGTGATACAATTTTGGGCATGAGTTTAGCTCACGGTGGTCACTTAACTCACGGTTCACATGTAAACTTCTCTGGCAAAAACTATAACGCAATCCAATATGGGCTGAATGAAGCAGGTACTTTGGACTATGATGAAATTCAACGTCTAGCTACTGAGCACCAGCCAAAAATGATCGTGGCAGGATTTTCTGCATACTCACAGGTGATGGACTGGAGTAAATTCCGTGATATCGCTGATAGCGTTGGTGCTTATCTTCTTGTTGATATGGCTCATGTTGCTGGTTTAGTGGCTACTGGTCATTATCCTAACCCAGTGCCGTATGCAGATGTTTGCACTACCACGACCCATAAGACCCTGCGTGGTCCACGAGGTGGTTTAATCGTTGCTAAGGCTAACCCAGAACTTGAGAAAAAGTTTAACTCGGCAGTGTTCCCAGGCCAGCAGGGTGGTCCTTTGATGCACGTTATCGCTGCTAAAGCGGTAGCCTTCAAAGAAGCGTTAGAGCCTTCATTTACTGAATACCAAGGCCAAGTATGTGTCAATGCTAAGGTAATGGCAGAGGTATTCCAGTCGCGCGGTTACAAGATCGTTTCGGGTGGCACGGAAAATCACCTGATGTTGGTTGACCTAATTGCTAAGGGTATTACTGGTAAGGCTGCCGATGCTGCGTTAGGTAACGCCCACATTACTGTAAACAAGAACTCTGTCCCTAACGACCCACAATCACCTTTTGTGACCTCTGGTATTCGTGTAGGTACGCCGGCAATCACCACCCGTGGTTTTGGTCCAGAAGAAGTGCGTAATCTTACAGGTTGGATGTGTGACGTGATGGATAACATTGAAGATGATGCAGTTAACACAGAAGTGCGTGGCAAAGTTTCTGCGCTTTGTGCACGCTTCCCAGTTTATAAATAAGCTATTGTAAGTAAATAAAAGGGCCTCATTTGAGGCCTTTTTTTGTGGATACCGTTTGGAATTTGTTAGATTTCTTTGCCCTTATGCATCTTTCTCTGACAGTTTATAGGCCTAATGTCTAAGCCTGTTTTTGGGATTGAAGCGAAGCAATGCAAAGCTGACTTAGTTATAATGTTTCACACGAAGTTAAATAGAGAGGTAATTCATGGTGGATTTCCAGCCCATTCTTAACCGGGCTTTGCAGCGCAAGGGTGGAGAGCGAGGGTTAGAGGTTCGGATTGCAGAACCCTTGTCCAAAGCAGTGTTTGCATCCCAAGCTGACCATCGGTTTTTATCCATGATGACCAAAGTGGTATTTCAGGCTGGATCTATATGGCGGGTCATAGAGAATAAATGGCCCAATTTTGAAACAGTTTTTTTTGGTTTTGATACGCAAAAGATAGTTCTTCTCAGCCCTGAGCAATTAGAAACATTTGGTCGTGACAAACGTATTGTACGTCATATGACGAAAATACTGACCGTACCGCAAAATGCTGCTTATATTAATGACCAAAGTCATCAATTTGGCAGTTATGCAGCCTTTTTGCAACAGTGGCCAGAAGATGATTTGGTGGGACTGTATCGGCATCTAAAGCTTGCTGGTTGCCGCTTGGGAGGTATGAGTGGACCTCGCATGTTGCGCCAAATGGGTCTGGATACATTTATGCTTAGTGCTGATGTGGTGACATGCTTACAAGGTGCAGGGCTAGACGTTGCCAATCAACCTTCAAATAAAAGCGACTTAACTAAGGTACAAGGTTGCTTTAACGATTGGCGTCAACAAACTGGGTTTTCCTTCAACCGTTTAAGCCGGATTTGTGCCAGTTCTGTAGGACAGAACTACGTTCCTGATACTCGTCATTAATAAGTGATAAGCAATAAAAAAGGTCTCAATTGAGGCCTTTTTTATTGGGTTACTTTGTCGCTTCGCTCCTCACAACAACTGCTATGTGTCTTTGTGGGCGAAGCAATCAAGCAGTTATGCAGTTGGCAAATCAACGTTGTTATGGCGGCAGGTAGCAACCATTGTGTTATACAGCAAACATGCAATAGTCATTGGGCCAACACCGCCTGGCACAGGGGTGATTGCGCCAGCTACTTTTTCTGCACTTTCAAAATGGACGTCACCCACTAGCTTGGTTTTGCCATCAGCGGTTTCAATACGATTGATGCCCACGTCAATTACAGTTGCACCTGGTTTGATCCAGTCACCTTTAACAAGCTCAGGAACGCCTACAGCTGCAACAACGATGTCTGCTTCACGCACAACAGCTTCGATGTTCTTGGTGCGAGAGTGGGCAACGGTTACGGTACAGCTTTGCTGAAGCAAAAGGTTAAACATTGGCTTTCCAACGATGTTAGAACGGCCTACAACAACAGCGTTCATGCCTGTTAGATCACCATGGTAATCTTGCAGCATCATAAGGCTACCAAGAGGGGTGCATGGAATCATGCCTTCGCCACCAGTAGACAACATACCGACGTTAATTGGGTGAAACCCATCGACGTCTTTGGCGGGGTCAATAGCCTCAAGAACCTTAGCTGAGTCAATGTGCTTGGGTAATGGCAGTTGGACCAAAATGCCATTGATAGCTGGGTCGTTGTTCATGTCATTAATCAGATTAAGCAAAAACGCTTCCGATGTGGTGTCTTCTAGTTTGTGTTCAATAGATGTGATGCCACATTCCTTGGCTTGCTTGCCCTTGCTGCGCACGTAAACTTGGCTGGCAGGGTCTTCCCCTACTAGCACAACGGCTAAGCCGGGAACGATGTTGTGGTCTGCTTTCATAGAAGAAATTTGACCGGTCATTTTTTCACGTAGTTTAGCAGCGTACTGCTTGCCGTCGATAAGGTGTGCCATTATGGGATAGCTCATTTTAGTAATAGAAAACAGCCCAATTGGGAGCTGCTCGATAATAGACTTGCTAATTCGACGAGCATTTTATCTTAATTTCGATCAGCATGTTAGGTCATCTTGTTATTAGTGGGCGGTGATGATGTGAATGTGTTTGTTGCTTGACTTGAATATGATTCAGGCTGCATGGGTAAAACTCACGTAACGCAAGGGTTTGCTAGTGGTATGATAGATCCTTAGTGTCTAGTCTAAAGATGCATAATCGGTCGCGTTTCGATAATGCTTTGTCGTAGGCAAGTTAGCTCAAAATCACCATCCTAGATAATCTAGCGCCCTGATATTGCCATTCTTTGAAGCCTCAATGTAATGCCACTTCCTGTAGGAGAAGAATCTATGTCCGATGACCAGTATGAAGAAGACCTCGATCTGAATAGTCTTAGTGACGAAGACCTTACGGTACAGATGCATGACGACCTCTATGATGGTATGGAAGATGAAATTGCAGAGGGTACAGAAATCTTGCTAGGTCGTGGTTGGATGCCAGACAGAGTGCTAAACGACGCCCTTGTGGGTGGGATGAACATTGTAGGTATTGATTTCCGTGATGGTATTTTGTTTGTGCCAGAAGTGCTAATGGCCGCCAATGCAATGAAAGCAGGCATGAAAATACTACGCCCGTTACTTGCTGAAACGGGAGCGCTGCCTGTAGGTAAAGCCGTTATTGGCACAGTTAAAGGCGATATCCACGATATTGGCAAGAACCTTGTTGCCATGATGTGGGAAGGTGCTGGCTTTGAAGTAATCGATCTTGGCATCAACTGCCCTGTAGACAAGTACTTAGCAGCTTTAGAAGAACATAAACCAGATATTCTTGGCATGTCTGCGCTACTGACCACTACTATGCCTTACATGAAAGTTGTTATCGACACCATGAAAGAACAGGGTATCCGTGACGATTTCATAGTTCTTGTTGGTGGTGCACCACTTAACGAAGAGTTTGGTGATGCTGTTGGTGCAGATGCGTATTGTCGCGATGCTGCAGTCGCTGTAGAAACAGCGAAGAAGTTCATTGCTGCAAAGCGTGCGGCTTAGCACGGCTTAGTTAAGGTATAGGGGAACTCATGCAACCTGCAAGTCTCCTCGTCATTACCTGTGGCGCCATTGCTCGAGAAGTGATGGCGGTTGCCAAGAGTAGTGGCTGGAAACATTTAAAAGTGACACAGATACCGGCTGAATTACATAATAGGCCAGACCAAATTCCTGCGGCTGTTGAAGAACGGTTGGCAGCCTATGCAGGGGATTACGACCACGTGTTTGCAGCTTTTGGTGATTGTGGCACTGGAGGCCAACTTGATAAGGTGTTGGATAGGTACAATATTCAACGTTTATCAGGTTCTCACTGTTATGAATTTTATAGTGGTAGTGAAAACTTTGCCGCCATGGCGGAGCAGGAAATAGGTTCCTTTTACCTAACTGACTACCTCGCCAAACATTTTGAGCAGCTCATTATGGAAGGTATGGGTTTAAATAAACACCCTAAACTTATTGAACTGATGTTTGCTCATTATACAAAATTAGTTTACCTAGTTCAGGAACCGGATAGGCAACTTGATCATTTTGCCGAAGCGGCTGCAGAAAAACTGGGTTTAAAGTATGAGCGAGTGGAAACAGGTTATGGCCAAATGGCCGAAGAACTGAGCGCTCATTACAGTAACTACACTGAACAGGTAATCAAATGGCAAAACTAACCATCGTTATGTGGCGCGACATTCCCGCCCAAGTCATTGTTAAACAAGGTCGTACTAGCGCCAAACGGCCACTAGAAGAACGTTTTGAAAAGGCTGTGGATAAAGCTGCCATGCGCTCTGGTCTTTATGGTAGTGATGGCTACTTGTCAGAGTGGCGTCGTGATACCACGACCTGTGGAGACGATTTGGAAGCTGTATTAGAAGCTACTGTGAAGCAGATACAGACTGACTATACAGATGAGCGCTTAGCTGTATTAGTTGCTGCTGGCGGTATTGCTGAATAATTGGCTGCCAAGCACGCTTTATTTCCTTTTTTGGAGAAGTACCCATGGCGCTAAATGCCGCTGCAGAAAAACAAGCTATTATCGACTTGATGCAAAAAACTACCGTAGAAGTCACTCCAGGGGGCGCTGCTAAAGTTGCTGACTTTAGAGACTTGTTACGTCCAGGCTGTACTGTATACGTTACCTTTTTGCCAGGTTCAGACTTTACAGACACCGTGGCTACGGTCCGTCGTCTTAAAGATGAAGGCTTTAACCCAGTACCACATTTTGCTGCTCGTTCTATACCTTCTGCCAAGTTCTTGGAAGAAAATCTTGCCTCACTACAAGGTGAAACAGGTGTCACTGAAGGTTTGTTGATTGGTGGAGGTGTAAACACACCGGTTGGAGAGTTTGGTTCATCGATAGAAGTACTTCAAACGGGTCTGTTTGAAAAGTACGGTATTTTGAAGATGGGTTTAGCAGGGCACCCAGAAGGTAGCCCCGACATCAGCCCAGATAATTGCGCTCTAGCTATTAAAGAAAAGAACGATTTTGCTAAACAAACGGACATGAGTTTATATCTAGCCACACAGTTTGTGTTTGAAGCAGAACCGATTTTTGTTTGGGAACGCAATATTCGTGCTGCTGGTAACGAATTACCTATTCACATTGGTGTGCCAGGCCTTGCAACCATTAAGACGCTTATGCGTCATGCGGCCCATTGTGGTGTGGGCGCATCTGTACGTTTCTTAACTCGTAATCCTATGAATATGGTGAAGTTAGGCCTTAAAGACTCATTCTTGGGCAAGTATGTTAATGCTCCTTCCTCAGAGCCAAGTGAGTTGATGCGCGATTTAGTCAGGGGTATTCATAACGACCCAGATTGTTTGATTGCCCAATGTCACTTGTACCCATTAGGTGGCTTAAAGAAATCTGCTGCTTGGATGTACCAAGTGCAAGATGGCTATTTTGAACTGAACGGCAAAAGTTTCACCGTTAACTCTTAATTTATTTTTTGGGCCAGATTACTGGTCTTTATTAGACACTAAAGCAGGAATTTTACATGACTGATACTATTATCAGCTCCGCTACCAAAGAAGTTGTGATTGGTTTTGATCGTCCTTTTGCAGTAATTGGTGAACGTATTAACCCAACTGGCCGGAAGTTGTTGGCTGAAGAGATGAAGAATGGTGACTTTAGCCGTGTAGAAGCTGACGCTTTAGCACAGGTTGCTGCTGGCGCCACCATTTTGGACATTAACGCTGGTATTCCACTAGCAGACGAACCGGCTATTTTGGCCAAAACCATTCAATTGGTTCAGTCTTTGGTTGATGTGCCATTATGTATTGATTCATCCATTATTGAGGCTTTAGAAGCTGGTCTTGCGGTATACAAAGGTAAAGCCTTGTTGAACTCAGTAACGGGTGAAGACGAGTCTTTGGACCGGGTATTACCCTTAGTTAAGAAGTACGGTGCAGCAGTGGTTGCTATCTCAAACGATGAGACAGGTATTTCCCAAGACATCAATGTGCGTTTTGAAGTGGCTAAAAAAATTGTTCAGAGGGCAGCCGATTATGGCATTCCAGCATCAGATGTTGTGGTAGATCCATTGGTAATGCCAGTGGGTGCAATCAATACTTCTGGCCGTCAGGTGATGGAGCTGGTGCACCGACTGCGTAAAGAGCTTAAAGTGAATACGACCTGTGGTGCTTCTAATTTTAGCTTTGGTTTGCCTAACCGTAATGGCGTCAACTGTGCGTTTATTGCTTGCGCTGTTGCCTCAGGCATGACTTCTGCTATCATCAACCCTATGCACCCAGAAGTAATGCTAGGTGTACGTGGTGGTAACCTAATGATGGGCCACGATCCAGAGTGTAAAGATTGGATTAAAGCCTACCGTGATCCAAATGCAGTAGGTGTTGGCGCTCGCGGTGGCCGTGCTGGTGGCCGTCGTCGTAGCGCATAGGTTGGTATTGGTGCGTGATAGATAACTAAAGGGGCCTTAGGGGCCCTTTTTTGTGCAAAATTAAAACATTAATTATGTGGGGTTAATTTTTACCTAGCCCCGTCATAAAAATATTGAGATGGCCCTATGAGTCAAACTAATACCGATGATGCTTTAGTAGTATTTACTCCCTCTGGTAAGCGTGGACGTTTCCCTGTGGGTACGCCTTTGTTACAAGCGGCTCGTTATCTTAATGTTGATATAGACTCTGTGTGCGGTGCTAGGGGCATTTGTGGCCGTTGCCAAATCTTTGTAAGTGAAGGTGAATTTGCCAAGTTTGGAATTACCTCTAGTGCAGATAGCTTAGAACCCATTACAGCGCCAGAACTCAAGTTCGCCGAACGCCGAGAGCTTAAGCCTGGTCGTCGTTTAAGCTGCCACACCAAGGTGCTTAATGACATCGTAGTGGATGTGCCAGCAGAGAGCCAAGTGCATCACCAAATGGTGCGTAAAGACGCAGAGCACCACGATATTGATATCAACCCGCTAGTACGCCTGTACTACGTAGAAGTGCAAGAACCAGACATGCATGATCCGTCAGGTGACTTAAGGCGCTTGCTGAACGCTCTAGAAGCCGATTGGCAGTTGCTTAATCTGTCATATGATGTAGCGCTATTGGCTACTATACAACCCATTTTAAGGGCAGGAAAATGGGGTGTAACTGTTGCTGTACGCCAAGGTGAACAAATCGTTGCCCTTTGGCCTGGTCTAAAAGACACTATTTACGGAGTTGCTGTAGACGTGGGTTCCACTACTATTGCTGCTCATTTGTGTAACTTATCTAGTGGTGAAGTAGTGGCCAGTTCAGGAGTTATGAACCCACAGATTCGTTTTGGTGAAGACCTTATGAGTCGTGTGTCTTATGTGATGATGAACCCAGGCGGCGAAGTCGACATGACTAATGCCGTGCGAGAAGCTATTAATGGCTTAGTGACAGACCTTGTGAAGCAGGCTGAATGCGAAAAGACGGATTTATTAGAAATTACGTTTGTTGCTAACCCAATCATGCACCACTTATTATTGGGCATTAACCCAGTAGAACTTGGAGGCGCACCGTTTGCTTTAGCCACAGACATGGCTGTAAACACCTTGGCTCGTGATATAGACGTACAACTTAACCCACAGGCTCGTGCCTACTTGTTGCCGTGTATAGCTGGCCACGTAGGTGCAGACACCGCAGGTATGGTATTAGCAGAAGAGCCCTACAATCACGATGAAATGACCCTGTTGGTAGATGTGGGCACCAATGCTGAGATTGTATTGGGTAACCGCCATCGTCTGGTTGCCTGCTCAAGTCCAACGGGTCCAGCGTTTGAAGGTGCTCAAATTAGTTGTGGCCAACGTGCTGCCGCTGGTGCCATCGAACGTATTCGTATTGATCCGGTAACCTTGGAACCTCGTTTCCAGGTTATCAGCTGTGAATTGTGGTCTGATGAAGCAGGTTTTGACGAAGCTACAGCAAAAACAGGTATTACTGGCATTTGTGGTTCTGGTATTATTGAAGTTGTGGCAGAAATGTATTTATCTGGCGTTATCACCCAAGACGGCGTTGTAGATGGTAACCTAGCTGCCATTAATCCTCGCATTCAGCCAGACGGCCGCACCTTTTCATACGAAATTATGCCATCCACAGAAACTCGTGGTGCTGTTAAAATCATGCAAAATGACATCCGTGCTATACAGTTAGCTAAATCTGCGTTGTATGCTGGTGTGAAGTTGTTGATGCAATATCAGCAGATAAATAAGGTGGATCGTATTCGTTTCGCTGGCGCTTTTGGCAGCCACATTGATGTAAAGTACGCCATGGTCTTAGGTTTGATTCCAGATTGCGCTTTAGATGAAGTGTCTTCTGCAGGTAATGCAGCGGGCACCGGCGCTCGCATCGCTTTACTTAATGCAGAATCACGAGCAGAAATTGAACAAGTAGTGCGTAACATTGAAAAAATAGAAACTGCGGTAGAGCCAAACTTCCAACAGTTATTTATAGATGCCATGGCATTTCCTAATAAGGTAGATGCGTTTCCAGAGTTGGAAAAAGTAGTGACCTTGCCACCGATTAAGGAAGCTAAAGCTGAAACTGAAGGGGGTGAAAAGAAACGCCGCCGTCGTAAGGGATAACTAGAAGCATGCAAACTACCAATCGTGCACGTATGGGGGTGATGATAGGCATCGCCCTAAAGCTATTTAAGAGCGTTAAAGTTTTTAAGGCGGCTCTTGTGGCTATGGCGCTGTCTGGCTGGACCATTATGCTCAGCTTTGAATTTGCAGTGACCTTGTTGGCTATTTTAATGTTCCATGAATACGGTCATATTCGTGCCATGAAACGTTTTGGCATCCCCACAAAGGGCATTTACATCATTCCGTTTGTTGGTGGTGTTGCAGTAGGTGACAGCCCCAAAACTCATTGGCAGGAACTATATATTGCCATGATGGGGCCTGTTTTTGGCTTAGCCATGAGTGTGGCATTTTTTATAGGCTTCGTTATTACAGACAACCACTTTATAGGCCTAGTTGCCTCTGTCAGTGCGTTGGTTAATCTGGTCAACCTGTTGCCAATCTATCCGTTGGATGGTGGCCGCGTAGTGAAAGCCCTGGTTTATTCAGGTCGTAGTCGATTCATCTACGTAGGCTTGGTGGTGATTTCTGGGTTGCTGATTGGCTATAGTTTTACCCACGGATTCGCCCTAATTGGCTTCTTTGGCATTATGGGGTTGGTTGATTTGTTAGCCGACTGGAATAGCTTCGATCAGGACCCAAAGCTAAAACTCAACCTGTATGGCATTGTATTTAGCTTAATCTGGTATCTGCTCACAGCAGCAGCACTGATCGGCATGATGGTTTGGATCGCTGCCTTAGAGTTACCAGGCAGTGAGCTTGCCATAGCTATTCTTAACGCTTGAACTTTATTGGCTAGCTATTGATCTGGCAAGTCATTTGGGAGATTGGTGTTCATAGTGCCATCGAAATCTTCTCTAAAACCTTCTTCGGTACCATTAATCAATTGTTCTTTAACACTTTCTTCAGCGGCACGAACACTTTGACCAGGTGAGAAACGACGACGTTCTTCCCTTGGTGGAATGCCAAAAAAGTCTCGGTAACACTTAGAAAAGTGGGGTGCAGACACAAAACCACAAGCTAAAGACACATCAATGATAGATAGGTTGGTTTGTAATAAAAGCTGACGAGCGCGGTTAAGGCGCAATTCTAAATAATAACGCGATGGCACGCACTTTAGGTGCTTTTGGAACAAACGCTCTAGCTGGCGACGAGAGACGCCTACATACTGTGCCAAATCGTCCAAACTAATGGTTTCTTCTAAATTTGCCTCCATCAGTGCCACGGCTTCAATCAGCTTAGGCTGGCTATTACCTAGGTGCAAACGCAGTGGAATACGTTGTGTATCGTGGTGGTCACGTATACGTTCCATAATGAACATTTCAGAAACGGCGGCTGCCAGTTCTGGGCCATGATGGTGGCTAACAAACTGCAACATCATATCTAAAGAGGAATTACCACCAGAACAGGTAAAACGATCACGGTCGATGGCAAATAAATTAGATGACATCAATACGTTAGGAAACTCTTCGCGCATACTGGCTAGGTTCTCCCAGTGAATCGTAGATTTGTAGCCATCTAACAAACCAGCTGCGGCTAATAAGTAACTGCCTGTGCAGGTAGACCCAATCTTGACTTTAGCATTAGCTGCCTTACGTAAATACGCTAAGGTGCCTTTATCATAGGCCCGATCTATGTAGGTGCCACCACAAACGATTAGTGCTTCTAAGCCATTTAAGTTGAGGTCATTAATGTGGATGGTAGGTGTCACTTCAAAACCAACACTGGCTGTAACGGGAGCACCGTCCATTGAGACAACTTCCCATTCATATAAGTCTTGCTTGCTGATGTAGTTAGCTCCACGTAGGCTAGCAACTGCAGACGAGAAGGTCACCATAGAATAATTAGGGATTTGCAAAAAAGCGTAGCGAATAGGTTTTTTTTCGGACATGGCTGCCTCTTTATTATTTTAAATGGGCTAACGAAAAGCAATATAGTAAGACTATTATCCCTAATAGAATTCGTCGCATTCTAAACTACGTTTGCTCTGTTGGGAACAAAATAATCACCTGTTGGAGAATATTTTTAGAGCAAAGTAGCCAAGCATTATTTGTCGTGAATAACTAGCGAGTTAAAGGGGTTTGCAGCAACTCTATAAATGCCTCAGCAGCATTAGATAAGCTTCGTTGTTGGTGCCATACACACCCTAATTTTCTAACAACAGGTTTAGATAGTGTATCGATTACCTTTATCTTTGAATTTATCAATGTTTGGGGCAGAATGCTCCAGCCCATTCCAATGCTTACCATCATCCTAATGGTATCTAAATTGTTGGTTGACATGGCTACATTAAGAGCAAGGCTCTGGGCTGCAAAGTCTTGTTCTACAATACGCCGTGTAAAAGTGTTGGTTTTGCTCAATAGTGCAGGAAAACTGCTTAATTGAGATAAGTTAACAGAGGCCTGTCGACAAAGAGGATGCTCTGGCGCTGCCACAAATTGCATTGTATCTTGCCAAATGGCTTGCTGCTGCAACTGAGGGTGAGGTTCTGGGTTAAGAGTAATAATGCCTAGCTGCCATCGACCTTGTAACACACCTTCGTAAATAACCTCAGACTCAGCAAACTGAATATCAAGCTCCACTTGAGGGTAGAGTGCTATAAATTTACCTAGAGGCTCTGGTAAGCGGTGTAAGCTAATGTGATGGCTGGTGGCAATGCGCAGACGCCCACCTATGCGGCCAGATAAGTTAGTTAGCTCGTCCGCAGTATTTTCCATGGCTGCTAATATGGACTTGGCTTTGGGCAGTAAGTGCTGGCCAGCAACGGTTAAGGACACATTACGCCCAATACGATCAAATAAACGGGTTTTAAGCTGGCCTTCAAGTTTAACAATACGTTTACTTACAGCAGGTTGGGTGAGGAACAGTTCATCTGCAGCCCGTGAAAACGAACCCTGTTCAGCGACAGCCATAAAGGCCTTTAATGCGAGACTATCCATAGGTGAAGAATACCTATTCGTATCATCCATTGGAATAGCCAAATGGAATAGTAAAGTAAATAAATTGGAATTAGAGTTATTGATATGGGCTAGGTATAATAGTCCTCTACTTACCTACGTTGAGGATTAGAAATGGCTGCCAAAACTCTATATGACAAACTGTGGGACGCCCATCTTGTTAAACAGCAAGACGATGGTAGCTGTCTGATTTATATTGATCGCCATCTTCTGCATGAAGTGACTTCACCCCAGGCCTTTGAGGGCTTGCGTATTGCAGGCCGAAAACCATGGCGCATAGACACTAACTTGGCTACGCCAGATCATAACGTACCTACTACCTTTGACGAACGTGCTATTGGTGTGGAAGGCATTGAAGACCCTGTATCTAAAATTCAAGTAGTTACCTTGGATGATAACTGTGATGAGTTTGGTATTACTGAATTTAAAATGCAAGATGAGCGACAAGGTATTGTGCATGTAGTTGGCCCAGAGCAGGGTGCAACGTTACCAGGCATGACGGTTGTATGCGGCGATTCTCATACCGCCACACACGGTGCTCTGGGTGCATTAGCCCACGGTATTGGAACGTCAGAAGTAGAGCATGTATTGGCCACTCAGTGCCTTATTCAAAAAAAATCCCAGAACATGTTAGTACGTGTGGATGGTGATTTAGGTGAAGGCGTGACTTCTAAAGACGTGGTGTTAGCCATTATTGGTGTCATTGGTACCGCTGGCGGCACTGGCTACGCCATTGAGTTCGGTGGCAAGGTATTTGAAGGCATGTCTATGGAAGGCCGCATGACCGTGTGTAACATGGCTATTGAGGCTGGTGCACGGGTTGGTATGGTGGCGGTAGACCAGACCACCATTGATTACGTTGAAGGCCGCCCTTTTTCTCCAAAGGGTGCTAACTGGGATTTAGCTGTTGCTGCGTGGCAAGACTTACATTCTGATGCGGACGCAGAGTTTGATCATGTGGTGGTTTTAGATGGTGCAGGCATTGCGCCTCAAGTTACATGGGGTACCTCGCCAGAAATGGTGCTTCCCGTGTTTGCCAACGTACCTGACCCTGCTAAAGAAAAAGACGACGTTAAAGCCTCTGGCATTATTCGTGCCCTTGAGTATATGGGCCTAACCGCAGATCAGGCGATTACCGATATTCAGTTAGATCGAGTGTTTATTGGCTCATGTACTAATAGTCGTATTGAAGATTTGCGTGCAGCTGCTGCGGTAGTAGAAGGCCATCAAGTGGCTAAAACCTTAAAACAAGCTTTGGTTGTGCCTGGTTCTGGTTTGGTTAAGGCGCAAGCAGAGGCAGAGGGATTACACACCATTTTTACCAATGCGGGACTTGAATGGCGTGAGCCAGGCTGTTCTATGTGCTTAGCCATGAATGCTGACAAGTTGGGTGCTGGTGAACATTGTGCATCCACTTCTAACCGCAACTTTGAAGGCCGTCAAGGTTTTGGTGGGCGCACTCATTTAGTGAGCCCAGCCATGGCTGCAGCAGCTGCGATTGCTGGTCACTTTGTAGACGTACGCACCTTTAATTGATAACAGATAGCGGAGCAATATAAGATGCAAGCATTTACACAGTTAACAGGCATTACCGCACCTTTGGATAGAGCCAATGTTGACACTGACATGATTATTCCAAAACAGTTTTTAAAATCAATTAAGCGCTCTGGCTTTGGCCCTAATCTATTTGACGAGTTACGTTATTTAGATGAAGGTCAGCCAGATCAAGATGCAAGTAAAAGACCTATTAACCCAGACTTCGTATTGAACTTCCCACGCTACAAAGGAGCAAAGATACTCTTAGCAAAGGATAACTTTGGTTGCGGATCTAGTCGCGAACACGCGCCTTGGGCTTTGTTGGATTTTGGTATCTCTTGTGTCATTGCCCCAAGCTTTGCTGACATTTTTTATAACAACTGTTTTAAGAATGGCATGTTGCCAATTACCCTTTTAAGTGAACAGGTAGATCAGTTGTTTGAAGACACGCAAGCTAACAAAGGGTTTGAATTGACGGTAGATCTTGAAACAGGTGTGATCCGTGGTTCTAGTGCAGGCGATATTGCTTTTTCTATAGATAGCTTTAGACGGCATTGTTTGTTGAATGGTTTAGATGACATTGGTTTAACCTTGGAACAAACCAGCAGTATTAAGCGTTACGAACAAAAACGTCAGCAACAGGCCCCTTGGCTGTTTAACTAAGGCTGTCATTAATAAATAGACATTTTAAAAGGCAATAATAGTGACACACAATATCTTAGTTTTACCAGGTGATGGCATAGGCCCAGAAATTGTAACTGAAGCTGAAAAAGTGCTACAAGCCGCAGATGTTAAGTTTAATTTGGGTTTGAACATTACCAGCGCTTTGGTTGGTGGTAGTGCCATCGATGTAACGGGTGGTCCATTACCTGAGGCCACGCTAGATGCAGCTAAAGCAGCTGATGCTATTTTATTAGGGGCTGTTGGCGGCCCTAAGTGGGATGGCTTGGATATGGCCATTCGCCCCGAAAAAGGCTTGCTGGGTTTACGCTCTAACTTGAAGCTATTTGGTAACTTACGGCCAGCTATTTTATACCCACAGTTGGCGGATGCTTCTAGCTTAAAACCTGAAATTGTATCGGGTTTAGATATCCTTATTGTTCGCGAGCTAACGGGCGGTATTTATTTTGGTCAGCCACGTGGTATTCGTGTTTTAGACAACGGCGAGCGGCAAGGCTACAACACATACATTTATGCAGAATCAGAGATTCGCCGTATCGGTAAGGTGGCTTTTGAAGCGGCTCGTGCCCGTGGCGGTAAATTGTGCTCCGTAGATAAAGCCAATGTATTGGAAGTAACCGTGCTTTGGCGTGAAATAATGGATGAGATGGCAACAGATTATCCAGATGTGGAGCTAAGTCATATGTATGTTGATAACGCTGCTATGCAGCTGGTACGCGCACCTAAGCAGTTTGATGTGATGGTTACGGGTAACATGTTTGGCGATATATTGTCTGATGCGGCAGCTATGCTTACGGGTTCTATTGGCATGTTGCCTTCTGCCTCTTTAGATGAGGCAGGTAAGGGTATGTATGAACCTTGCCATGGTTCAGCTCCAGATATTGCAGGTCAGGGCAAAGCGAATCCATTGGCGACCATCTTGTCGGCCGCTATGATGTTGCGTTACACCTTAAACGAAGGTGCGGCAGCAGATGCTATTGAGACCGCTGTTAGCGTGGTGTTAGATCAGGGGTTACGTACTGCCGACATAAGCGCCAACGGCATGCAAACAGTGGATACAAAAACCATGGGTGATGCGGTAGTTTCTGCGCTGGTTAACGGTTAATATAGCGGCTTATTAAGAAGCATTAATTTTAGTATTTTTAAGAGAAAAGGTTTAAAGAAATGAAGCGTGTAGGACTGGTAGGTTGGCGCGGCATGGTTGGATCAGTATTGATGCAACGTATGCAGGAAGAAAACGATTTGAAATTAATCGAACCAGTGTTTTTTACCACCTCTCAAGCTGGCCAAGCTGCGCCTGATTTCGGTGTACAAGCGCCAGTATTAAAAGATGCCCACGATATTGACACCCTTAAAACCATGGATATTATAATTTCATGCCAGGGTGGTGACTACACAGATCGCGTTTTTGGACCTTTGCGTAACGCCGGCTGGAAAGGCTACTGGATTGATGCTGCGTCTAGCTTGCGTATGCAAGATGATAGTGTGATTATTCTAGACCCTGTTAATCGTGGCGTCATTGATCAAGCATTGGCCCAAGGTAAAACCGATTTTATTGGTGGCAACTGCACAGTAAGTTTGATGATGATGGCCTTGGGCGGTTTGTTCGCTGGTGATCATATTGAGTGGCTGTCAGCCATGACCTATCAGTCAGCCTCTGGCGGCGGCGCTCGTCACATGCGTGAGCTGTTGAAGCAAATGGGTTACATTAGTGAGTCTGTGTCTAGTGAACTAACTGATCCTGCTTCAGCAATTTTAGAAATTGATCGCAAGGTGTCTTTAGCCATTAACGCTAGTGACAACGACGCTAGCCAGTTTGGTGTACCCTTGGCCGGTAGCTTGATTCCATGGATCGACTCTCAGCTAACCAACGGTCAAAGCCGTGAAGAGTGGAAGGCTCAAGCAGAGACTAACAAAATCCTCGGTCGCTCCACTGATATTATTCCAGTAGATGGCTTATGCGTTCGCGTAGGCGCAATGCGTTGTCATAGCCAAGCTTTCACCATCAAAATGAAGCAGAATGTGCCGATGGATGAAATTGAAAATATGCTCGCCAATGCTAATGATTGGGTTAAAGTTGTACCTAATGATCGTGATGTTACTATGGCTGAACTTACTCCAGCTAAGATTACTGGTACCATGACTGTGCCAGTGGGTCGTTTACGGAAGCTCAACATGGGGCCAGAGTATTTGTCTGCCTTTACCGTAGGTGATCAACTTTTATGGGGTGCCGCTGAGCCTTTACGCCGTATGTTGCGAATTTTGCTAGAAACATAAATATAGCAACCTGTTAAAAAAGGCGCTTAGGCGCCTTTTTTTGTGGGCCCAAGGCTGCGACAATAGCAGATCAAATGGTTGGAGTAGTAGTACACATGATATCTACAAAAAAGAAGCAGGCTTTATGTCTTCTTGGCTTCACAAGTATTTTCTTAAGCGCAAACGCTCAGGCCATTGCCTTAGGACAAATTCAAGTCAATTCGGCGCTGTTACAGCCACTCCAACTGCAAGTTGACTTGATTGAAATAGAAGGCGTTCTGCCAGGCTCGATGGCTGCTAGAATGGCAGGGCCTGCACAATTTCTGGCCGCAGGTTTACCTTATCTAGAATGGTACTCTGAACTAGATGTCAGCATTGTTGATAACGCGGGTAGCTATTTTGTACAGGTTCTGGGACAACAACCTGTCGAACAGTCGCAGCTTGATTTTATTTTTGAAGTGGATTATTTAGGTGGTCGGTTGTTAGCAGAATATGCTGTTATATTGCCTGCATTTTTGGCAACCCAGAAGCCTGACGAACAAACTAACGAGCAGCCTGCTCAAGAGCCACAGATTCTAGTAAAAGCCCTTGATGCAGAAAACGTGCTTGAGGAAACTATAGCTCAGTTGTCAGACTCTCAGAGTGAAATCACTATTGTACAACCTGAAGCAGTGGCTCCAGCCTGGGTAATTGTTAAACCGGGTCAAACCTTATGGCGTATTGCTGATAATAATACTCCCAAAAGCATTAGCCCTTGGCAAACATTGATTAGCCTATACAGGGCAAACCCTGCGGCATTCAAGGATGGTGATATTCGTCAAGTAATGGCTAACAGTCGGTTGCGTTTGCCTACGCCAGAAGAGCTTAGTGCGCGTACTGTCGAACAGGCAAAGGCTGCATACCAGGCTTTAGTTCCTACACTAGTAAAAGTAACACAGAAGAAGCAACCAAAAAAACAGCTTGCAGTAGTTAAACTTGAGCAGCAAATTTCACAAGGCGCTAAATTGCAGCAACAAGTACAAAATCAGCAGGATAAACTTAATGGTTTAGCAAGCCAGTCCGAAGTGCTGCAGGCCGAAGTGCAAGGCTTGCAAGCCGATAACAGTGCAGCACTATCGCAACAAGAGCAGCTTGCTAAAACTAGTAAAAATCTTGCCAAAGGTGTGGCCGTGCAAAAGCAGGATATTAAAAGTCTGCACGAAGAGAGAGCTCAGTTAGAAACCAATATGCTAACTTTAGATCAAAAGTTTGAATCTACCCAAGCTGATCTTAATCAAACGGAACAGGAGCTAGCGAGTGCTCAGCAGGCCCTAGTTACAACACAAGAGAATATAGACATAGCTGCACAAAGCAAGGTGTTAAATGGCAAAGATGAGCAGATCGCACAGTGGTTAAGTATGGGGCCAATGTTAGCGTTTTTGTTGGTGCCTATTGTATTGGTGTTGGGGCTTTTTTGGTGGATTATCAGGCGTGGCCGAAGGGTTTTGCCAGTACAGCAAACCCCACCAGAAATAGCTGATGAGGAACCAATTACCCTTGATCCTTTGGCAGATTACGACACTAAGCCAAGCGCCAAAGCAGCTGATTTGCAACAAGGTGCAAAAAAAATGCAAGGTGGCATGCCAGAGCGTAGTTTTATTGAAGAGTTATTGAGGCAGCAAGAGCAAGATGAAGCCCAATTAACAGGGCAGGGTTTCAACACAGAAATTCAGGATGACCAGGTGCACTTGTCGGCTGATGTAGAGGCCATGTTGACTGGACAAAGGCAAATGCACAATAAGGCTGATGAGCCTGTGGAATATTTGTCTCATGAAGAAGAAATGAATACCAAACTAGATCTGGCGCAAAGCTATCGCGATATGGGAGAGGTGCTACAGGCCCAAGAAATATTACAAGAAGTGCTCGATCAAGGTAATGCCGAACACCAAGCACAAGCCAGTGCTTTATTGTCTAGCATTAACAAAGTCTAAGTTTATATGACCACACAAGTTAAAGCCGACGCATCTGAATTTTTGGCGTTGGGGCAACAGCGTATCGCCTTGGGTGTTGCGTATAACGGGCGAAATTATCATGGCTGGCAGCGACAGCCACATGGGCATATTACCGTGCAAGAAAAGCTTGAGGATGCCCTTAGCATGGTGGCTAACGAGCCTATCAAGGTGATGTGTGCAGGACGCACAGACGCTGGTGTTCACGCTAGTGCACAGGTGGTACATTTTGATACCTCGGCACAAAGGCCTCTGCGGGCGTGGACCCACGGGGGCAATATGAATTTACCAGATGATGTGGCTATCCAGTGGGCGCATCCGGTGGATGAAAAATTCCATGCGCGTTTTAGCGCCACGGCTCGCCGATATCGCTACGTCATCTTTAACCATCCCATGCGGCCTGCTCTGATGGATAAGGAAGTAAGTTGGAACTATCGCCCCTTGGATATCAGTAAAATGCAACAAGCTGCAGGCTATCTGTTGGGCACCCATGATTTTAGCTCGCTTCGTGCCGCATCTTGTCAGGCTAACAGCCCTATACGTACCATTCACCATTTAAATGTTATAGGCGCAGGTAATTATATTGTATTAGATGTGCGTGCAAATGCATTTTTGCATCATATGATTCGAAATCTTGCGGGTTTACTGATGAAAATTGGTGCCAGTGAAGCCCCACCAGAATGGGCGTTAGAAGTTTTAATGGCTCAGGACAGGCGGGTAAGTGCAGCAACGGCACCACCCTATGGTTTATACTTCGTGGATGCCGAATATGACGACGCTTTTGGTTTGCCACAACAACCTGTGGGGCCGCATTTTTTGGCCCCTTGGATGAATGCCTAAAAGAGTCTCTTAATAAACCCAGATAGTGCTTCACAAGGCTGATTTATCTGCTACCATTGGGCCTCAGCTCTTAGCACTTTATCGATAAATAACTGCGACTCATTGTGACTCAACCTCGGGTAAAAATATGTGGCCTTCGCCAAGCAGACGATGCGGTTTTTGCTGCTCAAGCTGGTGCGGATGCTATAGGGTTGGTGTTTTATCCGCCAAGTCCTAGGGCTGTCGATATTGCTATTGCAGTCGATATTGCACGTGCGTTGCCTCCTTTTGTATCCTGTGTAGGTTTGTTCGTAGATGCTACTGCTGCCGAAATAGATCAAATCCTTTCTCAAGTGCCACTTTCTGTATTACAGTTTCACGGTAAAGAATCAGCGCAGTTTTGTGAGCAATTCCAGCTACCCTGGATTAAAGCTGTGAGAATGCGTCCAGATATCAATTTACATCAGCAAAGACAGTGTTATAGCCGAGCTCAAGGATTGTTGTTAGATGCATATAAATCTGGTGTGCCGGGCGGTACAGGTGATCAATTTGATTGGCATCGTATTCCTACTGATATTGCTGTGGATGTGGTGTTGGCAGGTGGCATTCATATTGATAACGTACAACAGGCGATACAACAAGTTAAACCTTGGGCGATTGACGTCAGTGGTGGGGTTGAAAGCCACAAAGGTGTTAAAGATCGTGCTAAAATTGCTGCTTTTATGGGCCAAGCAAAACCCTATTTATCTTATTTACCTTCGTAATTATTAAACCATGTTGAAATAAAAGGAACCTCTAGTGATTGAAGCAGCAACATTGCCAGACGCGGACGGCCATTTTGGCCCCTATGGTGGACGTTTTGTATCGGAAACCTTATTTGCAGCCCTAGATGAACTTCGTGATACCTACGATCTATTGTGGCAAAGTCCTGCGTTTCAGGCTGAATTTGATTTAGACATGGCGCACTATGTAGGCCGACCATCGCCTCTTTATCATGCCAAACGCTTAACAGATACTTATGGTGGGGCGCAAATCTATCTTAAACGTGAAGACTTGAATCATACGGGTGCACACAAGATTAATAACACCATTGGCCAGGCACTATTGGCAAAGCATATGGGTAAGCCTCGTATTATTGCCGAAACAGGTGCGGGTCAACATGGTGTTGCCAGTGCTACTGTGGCTGCTCGTTTAGGTTTGGAGTGTGTGGTTTATATGGGTGTTGAAGACATTCGACGACAAGCACAAAATGTTTATCGGATGAAGCTTTTAGGCGCAACTGTTGTGGGTGTTACGTCTGGTACCCAAACATTAAAAGATGCCCTTAATGAGGCAATGCGTGATTGGGTAACCAATGTTGATAATACCTATTACATTATTGGCTCTGCTGCGGGCCCACATCCATACCCAAAAATAGTACGGGATTTTCAAAGCATCATGGGCCGTGAAGCGCGTCGCCAAAGCCTTGAACAAACGGGTAGGTTGCCTGATGCTGTTGTTGCCTGCGTAGGTGGAGGTTCAAATGCTATCGGTATGTTCCATCCGTTCCTTGAAGACAAGGAAGTACGCTTAATTGGTGTAGAAGCGGGTGGCAATGGTCTTGAATCAGGCCAGCATGCGGCTCCACTTTCAGCGGGTACTCCAGGGATTTTGCATGGTAATCGTACTTATTTAATGAGTGATGAAAACGGCCAGATTTTGCCTACTCATTCAGTTTCTGCTGGTTTGGATTACCCTGGAGTTGGTCCAGAACACTCATATCTCAAAGACACTGGCCGCGCTGAATATGTGATAGCGACAGATACTGAAGCCTTGGACTCTTTTCGTGAGCTATGCTTGTTAGAAGGGATTATCCCAGCCCTTGAATCAAGCCATGCAGTTGCTTATGCTTGTAAAATGGCTGCTCAAATGCGTCCGGACCAAACGGTTGTTGTTAACCTTTCTGGCCGTGGTGATAAAGACATGCAGACCGTCGCTGATATCGATGGCATTAAAGTTTAAGGAAATAGATCATGAGTCGTATTGCAGCTTGCTTTGACGCACTGAAGGCCCAAGGTCGTCAGGCCTTAATTCCCTATGTTACTGCTGGTGACCCAAACCCACAGGTGACTGTTGGGCTAATGCACCAAATGGTGTCTGTGGGTGCTGACATTATTGAACTAGGGATTCCATTTTCAGATCCCATGGCTGATGGCCCAGTAATTCAGTTGGCCTGTGAAAGGGCCTTGTCTCATAATACCTCGTTGGCTATGATTTTAGACATGGTGGCAGAGTTTAGACAACAAAATGACACCACGCCAGTGGTGTTAATGGGTTATTTAAACACTGTAGAAAAGATGGGCTACGAAACCTTTGTAGCGGCGGCTAAAAAGGTAGCTCTCGATGGTGTTCTACTTGTCGATTTACCACCAGAAGAAGGTGCAGAATTCACTCAGAATTTACATCAAGCAGGCTTAGACGCTATATTCCTCATTACCCCAACCTCCACAGAAGAGCGTATTAAGAAAATATGTGCCATTGGTAGTGGGTATTTGTACTATGTGTCATTAAAGGGTGTAACTGGCGGTGCTATGATTGACACAGATGACGTGGAAGAAAAGCTAGCCTTGGTTAAGCAGCATACGCAATTGCCTTTAGGTGTAGGTTTTGGCATCCGAGATGCAGATTCTGCTGCCCGCGTGGCACAAATAGCTGATGGCGTTGTGGTAGGTAGTGTGTTGGTTAGTGCTCTTGGAGATAATGCCAGCAATCCAGAAAAAGGCTGCGCTCAAGTAGTAGATACTCTATCAGCAATGCGTCAAGCTATGGACACAACTGCGTAATAAATTTAATACGTCAATGCCGTGACCAGAGATTGCGGTGGGAGAAGCTATGAGTAGCTGGTTAGATAAAATTGTACCTGCAGGTATTTTAACCAACCTAGGTAATAAAGACCGACGCAGCAACATTCCTGAAGGCGTATGGAAGAAGTGCCCTAAATGTGCGTCAGCTTTGTACAAACCAGAACTGGAAAAGAACCTAGAGGTGTGCACAAAATGTGAACACCACATGCGTGTGCCAGCCCGTGATCGCTTGACCATGTTCTTAGATGCTCACTCAGGTACTGAAATAGCGGCAGAAATAGAGCCTGTTGATAAGCTAAAATTTAAAGACGTAAAGAAGTATAAAGATCGTTTGTCTGCGGCTCAAAAAGCCACCGAAGAAAAAGACGCATTGGTGGCTATGAAAGGCAAATTGGTAGGTCTGGATGTGGTTGCTGTGGCCTTTGAATTTAATTTCTTGGGCGGGTCCATGGGTGCTGTTGTTGGCGAACGTTTTGTGCGAGCAGCAAATATCAGCATGGAGCAGGGTATTCCATTAGTGTGTTTCTCCGCTTCTGGCGGTGCGCGTATGCAGGAAGCCTTAACTTCTTTGTTCCAGATGGCTAAAACGAGTGCTGCAATAGAAAAGCTAAAGCAACAGGGTATTCCCTATGTCTCAGTGCTCACAGACCCTGTGTATGGTGGTGTGTCGGCTAGTTTAGCTATGCTAGGCGATGTAAACCTTGCGGAACCTGGGGCTCGTATGGGTTTTGCCGGGCCCCGTGTTATTGAGCAAACTGTACGTGAAACTTTGCCTGAAGGCTTTCAAAAGAGTGAGTTTCTGTTAGATCATGGAGCCATTGATATGATTGTTTCTCGTCATGACATGCGCGCTACAGTTGGTCGTTTGTTAAGTGCCATGACTCAAAATCCTGCGCCTGTTATCGAAGCTTAACTTCATATGTCGCAAACACTATCCTTTGACCAAGCTGGTGATTGGCTGACTTGGTTAGAACAGCAACACCCAAGCCATGAAATTGACATGGGTCTAAGGCGCATTCGCCGGGTGTCTAAGCGTCTGCTACGCGACGCACCTATCGCTAAACAAGTAATTACCGTAGCAGGCACTAATGGCAAGGGCTCTAGTGTTGCTTTTTTAACCTCCATTTTGGAGCAAACTGGATTGGCCTATGCCAGTCTAACGTCACCACATTTTGTGCGTTTTAATGAGCGTATTCAGTTACAGGGCGAGCCTGTAGATAATGCAGCTTTATGTGCTAGCTTTGAGCGTGTGAATAAAGCCCGTTATGATGCTGCGGGTGTGGCTACCGTGCTGACTTATTTTGAGTTTAATGCCCTGTTGGCTTTTGACCTTATGCAACGTGCCGATTTAGATGTTGCGGTGTTAGAAATTGGCTTAGGTGGCCGTTTAGATGCGGTGAATCTGATCGATGCTGATGTGGCGATTGTAACTAGTATTTCGGTGGATCATGTGGATTGGCTTGGCGACAATGTAGATGTTATTGGACGTGAAAAGGCAGGTATCTATCGAGCCAATAAACCCGCTATAGTTGGTGCTATGGATTGTCCAGCTTCCGTAGCTCAATATGCTCAGGAAATTAATGCTCAGTGCTTTAAAAATGGTGTTGATTTTAAAGTTGAAAACAACACCTTTAGTAATACATCAGGTTTATCCATCGATCTGCCTGAAACTGTGCTGCCACCAATGAATAGGGCAGCAGTAGTACAGGCGATTAACTGTTTAACCTTTGAGATCAAGGCTTCTGATATTGTCTGCGGATTAGGCAAGGCACGTCTAATGGGCCGCTTTCAAAGGCTTGAGTGGCAAGGAAAACAACTTATTTTAGACGTTGCCCATAATCCACAAGCAGCACAAAACCTGGCAACTACTTTAGCCAATGAAGCCTGTGTAGGTAAAACCATCGCCGTATTGGCTATGTTGGGTGACAAAGACTATCAACAAGTGATCGCTGCTTTAAGTGCAAGCTTTGATTACTGGATGTTAGCGAGCAGTGATGGCGCCCGTGGTTTGTCGAGCTTGGAGCTGGCAAGTCAAACGGCTAGACATGGTGTTGCTTCAGACCACGTAGCGACTCATGACACCCCGGTTCAAGCCTTTAATCAAGCCATAGAAATGGCGTCACAAACAGACAGAATAATTGTTTTTGGTTCATTTGTGACCGTAGGTGCAGTGCTGGCTTTAATCGAATCTTAGGCAGATTTATTTAAATGAAGGAACAAGATTAGTGGAGGCAACAGTGAAACATCGTATTGTAGGTAGTTTAATGCTGTTGAGTCTGGCCGTCATTATTTTACCATTTTGGTTGGATGGTGCAGGTCTAGAAGAATATCAATCTACCCAGCAGCAGCCCGCTATGCCAGAAAGCGGTGTGGTTAATGCCATGGAAAATGTTGATCCAAGTGATTCACAAGTCATTGAGTTAAGCCCAATTTTAGCTGTAGAAGAGTTACCGACTAATACTGCGCAGGCAGACAAAAAGGCACAGCTTGACCCAAATGATGACTTGCTGAATCAACAAGGCCTTCCTAATGGATGGGTAGTACAGCTAGGTAATTTTGGTAATCGCTCTAATGCGATCCGTTTAAGGGATAAGGTCATTAAAGCAGGTTTTGCCGCTTACATGGTACCTAATGAAGCGCTATTTAAGGTGCTTGTAGGGCCAGAGCTCAATAGGTCCAAAGCTGAAGTCTTGCAAAAACAGCTGAAAAATAAGTTTAAAATGGCTGGTATGGTCACCTTATATGAAGTAGAAAAGCCTTAAGGGGCTGCTCTACTAAAGTAGTTTAATCAGTTAGTTAATCAAGGTCATGTATGGAAAGCCTCAACGTTTTTGACTGGATACTAGTGGGCATTATTGCCACTTCCAGTGTGTTTGGACTACTACGTGGTTTTGTTAAGGAGCTGCTGTCGTTAGCGAGCTGGGTGGCGGCATTTTTTGTTGCACGTTTGTTTTCTTTTAAGCTTAGCAATTTCATGGTGGATTGGATCGATCAGCCTCAGTTTCGTGTGATTGCTGCATTTGCCATTTTGTTTGCTGTCACTTTAGTAGTAGGCGCGCTCATAAATAATGTTTTTTCTCGCTTAGTCTCGGCCACAGGTTTAAGCGGTACAGACCGTTTATTTGGTATGGTCTTTGGTGTTGTGCGGGGAGGTTTGTTAGTCATTATCATGGTTTCTTTACTGTCGCTAACACCAGTAAGTAATGACCAATGGTGGCAAAATTCTTTAATTATTCCTCACTTTATCTTGGTTGATGAGTGGTCCTATAAAATGTCTAGTAGTGCTTCTGGTCTATTGGATATGTTGCAATCAACGCTCTTGTAGCGTTGTAATGAGGGTTTCAGCATGTGTGGTATCGTTGGTATTGTTGCCAAGTCTTACGTTAATCAGGAAATCTATGATGCCCTGACTTTTTTGCAACACCGTGGTCAGGATGCGGCTGGGATAGTGACCTGCCAGGATGGCCGGTTCTTTTTACGTAAGGATAATGGCTTAGTACGAGACGTTTTTCGTACTCGTCATATGCGACGTTTAGTGGGTAACATGGGCATCGGCCATGTGCGGTATCCCACTGCGGGAAGTTCTAGTGCTGCAGAATCGCAGCCTTTCTACGTTAATTCACCTTATGGAATCGCTTTAGCGCATAACGGCAATTTAACCAATGCAGCGGAACTTGCTGAAAGCATTTTTAAAGCTGATTTACGCCACATTAATACTAATTCAGATTCTGAAGTTCTGCTAAACGTGTTTGCCCATGAACTGCAGCGTTTGGGCCAGTTAGTGCCAACTGAAGAAGATATTTTCTACGCTGTACGTCAGGTTCACCGCCGTTGTGTGGGAGGTTATGCCGTCATTGCTATGATTACGGACATTGGCATTGTGGGTATGCGGGATCCATTTGGTATTCGCCCATTATGTTATGGCAAGCGTGAATCCGAACACGGTGCTGAGTATATGGTAGCCTCTGAAAGTGTAGCCCTGGATGCTGCAGGTTATACTATGGTCCGTGACTTGGCCCCTGGAGAGTGTATATATATCACCGAAACTGGGCATGTGTTTACTCGCCAGTGTGCAGAAAATGCAGTTTTGTCACCTTGTTTATTCGAATTCGTCTATTTAGCCCGACCGGATTCTGTAATGGACGGTATCTCTGTCTATAAAGCACGCTTGAAAATGGGTGAGTACTTGGCTGATCAAATTTTACGAGATTGGCCAGATCACGATATTGACGTAGTGATCCCTATTCCTGATACTAGCCGCACTTCTGCCGTGGAACTTGCTAGTAAGCTTGGGGTGAAATTACGTGAAGGCTATATTAAAAACCGCTATATTGGCCGCACCTTCATAATGCCTGGACAAACGCAGCGACAAAAATCTGTGCGACAGAAACTAAACCCTATTGAGCTTGAGTTCCGTGGCAAAAATGTGTTGCTGGTTGATGACTCTATTGTTCGCGGCACTACTTCTACGCTTATTATAGAAATGGCGCGTGAAATGGGCGCTAAAAAAGTTTACTTTGCTTCTGCCGCGCCTGCTGTTCGCTTCCCCAATGTCTATGGTATCGACATGCCCTCTGTAGACGAACTAGTAGCATATGGCCGCACTGATGCAGAAGTAGGAGAGGTAATTGGTGCTGACCGTATGATTTATCAAGATCTTGCAGACTTGGTTCGTTCAACCCAGGGTGGCGGTAGTGATATTGCTAACTTTGATTGTTCTGTATTTGATGGTAATTATGTTACTGGAGATGTTGACGATGCTTATCTAGCTAATTTAGAAGCTGCCCGTAATGATCAGTCCATGCATAACGTGAATGTCATTGATGATGATGTTTCCCTAGCCACAAACATGCAAAGTAAGTTGTAACATGAAAAATAAAAACCTAAGCCAAAGACAGCAACGCCAAAAGGAGTACTTGAAAAAGACTGCGTTGAGCACTCAAGCGATTCGATCAGGCACTGTTTCTGGTTTAGAACAAGAACATAACGATGCGATCTATGCAACGTCTAGCTTCATTTATGGCAGTGCTGAGGAAGCTTGTGAATGTTTTAGCGGCCAAACTGAAGGTAATATTTATTCTCGTTTCACCAATCCAACAGTGCGTACTTTCGAGCAGCGTATAGCTCTCATGGAAGGTGGTGCAAGGGCCGTGGCTGCAAGTTCCGGTATGGCTGCGCTCACTAGTATCTTTTTGGGACACCTAAAACAAGGTGACCATATTGTCTCCTCATGCAGTATTTTTGGTTCTATTGTTGGTTTATTCGACAATGTTCTCACCAAGCTGGGTATTACTACCACCTACGTGAGTCCTGTGGATAGTCAAGCATGGCAAGACGCAATCCAACCTAACACCAAAGCGTTGTTTTTGGAGTCGCCTTCCAACCCTCTTGGAGAGGTGGGTGACATTGCGGCTTTAGCTACATTAGCTCATAGCCATAATGCGCTGCTAGTGGTGGATAATTGTTTTTGCACCCCAATTTTGCAAAACCCATTGGCATTAGGTGCAGATATTGTAATGCACTCTGCGACTAAATATATAGATGGGCAAGGTCGCTGTGTAGGCGGTGTAGCCATAGGCAGCGAAGAACATATGGAGCCAGTATTTGGCTTTTTACGCACCGTTGGCACCTGCATGAGCCCGTTTAACGCATGGGTGTTTATTAATGGCTTAGAAACCTTATCTTTGAGAATGCAAGCTCATTGTTCCAGTGCATTAAAGTTAGCACATTGGCTGCAGGAACAACCTCAGGTAGAGCGAGTGTATTACCCCGGTTTAGAAAGCCACCCACAGCACCAGTTAGCAAAACAACAACAACGATTGTTTGGTGCAGTTGTTTCTTTTGAAGTGAGAGGCGACAGGACCTCTGCTTGGCGCTGTATTGATGATACACAGTTGTTGTCGATTACTGGTAATTTTGGTGATGCAAAATCAACTATTACGCACCCTGCAACCACCACCCATAGCAGGATGACTGCTGCGGCGCGTGCTTTAGCTGGTATAAAGGACAATTTAATTCGTGTATCGGTGGGGCTAGAAGACTATGAAGATATCAAACAAGATTTGGCTCAGGCTTTGTCGAAATTATAGTATATTCGAAGTCAAAGATTGAAGTTCGATACGGTTTCGACCTTTCTTTTTAGCGCGGTATAACCCACGATCTGCTGAGTCCAATAACTCAACATGACTTATCTTAGTATGATTTGGGTAATAGGTGGATACGCCAATGCTCATGGTGACGATGTTAGCAGCGTCCGAAAAGATGTGGGGTATTGCAAGGACGTCCATCGCCGTGCGTAATTGCTCTGCAACAAGCATGGCGCCTACAGCAGGTGTGCCTGGTAAAATAATCGCAAATTCTTCGCCGCCGTATCGTGCCGGCAAATCGCCCGGCCTTTTTAAAGTATCGATGATGGTTTTACTGGTTTTCATTAAAGCATTATCGCCAGCCACATGACCGTAATTGTCATTAAACGCTTTAAAGTGATCAATATCACACAAAATTAATGACAAAGGCTCTTGAGTTCTGCTTGATCGAGACCATTCCAGCTTTAGTGCTTCGTCAAAATGACGGCGGTTATATAGCTGGGTTAAACCATCGATTGATGAAAGGTGTTTGAGGTGGGCACTAGCTTCTTCTAACTCCTTGCGCATGTCCGCAATACGAGCCATAGCGCGTAGCTTAGCGTTTAGAACTCTTTGGGTGATGGGTTTAGGTAAATAATCATCGCCACCAGAATCAATGCCTTTTACAATAGCATCTTCTGTAACATCGGCACTTAAGAAGATGATAGGGATCCACGAATTGCCTTCTTGGCAACTTTCTCGAATATGTTGAGCACACTGGTAACCATCCATGTTGGGCATGTTGACGTCCAATAAAACCAGATCTGGTTTATGCTCCAAGAACTTCTGGATACCTTGCTCGCCATCGTTGGCAGTGATGACACTATGGCCGGCACTTTCTACAAACTTTTGTGTCACTTGCAAAGAAGCAACAGAGTCTTCCACCAACAACACTTTCATATATGAATCCAGAACCAAGGTACTACTCTTAGTCTAGACTAAAAAACTTAAAACTGGTTATTCATAAGCTAAAAAGCCCTTATTTTTGAAAATAAGGGCTTTTTATTGATCGAGATTTAACTGTTGTTAAGCAACTTCGACCGTTGGTATAACTTTATCGGCAGCAGAAGTGTAGTCTGCTAGTTGGTCAAAGTTAAGGTAGCGGTAAACTTCACCGGCCATCGTGTCTAGTTTGGTTGTATATTCAAAGTATTCACTAGGAGTGGGTAGTTTGCCGTTTATTCCCGCCACAGCAGCCAGTTCTGCCGATGCTAAAAATACATTTGCGCCTGTACCTAGGCGGTTAGGGAAGTTACGGGTAGATGTGGATACCACAGTACAGTCGTCTGCAACTCGTGCTTGATTACCCATACACAAGGAGCAACCTGGCATCTCAATGCGTGCACCGGCCTTACTAAAGATGTTGTAATAACCTTCTTCAGTTAGCTTAGCGGCATCCATTTTCGTAGGTGGTGCGATCCACATGCGCGTTGGAATAGGGCCAACCGCAGCGTCAAGTAATTTTCCAGCAGCACGAAAGTGGCCAATGTTGGTCATACAAGAACCGATAAATACTTCATCAATCTTTTGACCTGCAACGGAAGATAGAGAACGTGCATCGTCTGGATCATTAGGTGCACATAAAATAGGCTCAGTAATATTTGATACGTCAATTTCAAGCACTTCGGCGTACTCTGCGTCACTGTCTGATCGCATGAGTTGCGGATCAGCTAACCATGCTTCCATTGCCAAAATGCGTCGTGCTATGGTGCGTTTGTCGCCATAACCCTCACTAATCATCCATTTTAGCATGACCACGTTAGAGCGTAAGTATTCTGCTACTGAATCCTCACTTAATGTAATGCTGCAACCTGCTGCTGAGCGCTCGGCTGAGGCGTCGGATAGTTCAAAAGCCTGCTCTACGGTGAGGTCTTCTAAACCCTCAATTTCTAGAATGCGGCCAGAGAAAGCGTTGACCTTGCCTGCTTTTTCTACTGTAAGTAAGCCTTTTTCAATGGCGTAGTAAGGAATAGCATGGACTAAGTCGCGCAGTGTGATGCCTGGGTGACGTTCGCCGGTAAAGCGTACTAATACCGATTCAGGCATATCTAACGGCATAACGCCCGTAGCAGCGGCAAAGGCTACTAAGCCGGACCCCGCAGGAAAAGAAATGCCCAGAGGAAAGCGGGTGTGTGAATCGCCACCGGTACCTACGGTATCTGGCAGCAACATACGATTAAGCCAAGAGTGAATAATGCCGTCGCCTGGGCGCAAAGACACGCCACCGCGGTTCATGATGAAGTCGGGTAGGGTGTGTTGAGTTTGTACGTCAACTGGCTTAGGGTAAGCCGCCGTGTGACAAAATGATTGCATAGTTAAGTCTGCAGAGAAACCCAAACATGCGAGGTCTTTTAGTTCATCGCGGGTCATTGGTCCAGTGGTATCCTGCGAGCCTACAGTAGTCATTTTTGGCTCACAATAAGTGCCAGGGCGAATACCTACAGTGCCACAGGCCTTACCAACCATTTTTTGGGCTAAGGTGTAGCCTTTATTAGACTCAATGGGTGGCTTGGGCACTTGGAAAACATCTGTTGTTGCCATTCCTAAAGCAGTACGAGCACGTTCTGTAAGACCACGACCGATAATCAGTGGAATACGTCCGCCAGCTCTAACCTCATCTAAAATAATGTTGGTCTTTAGTTCAAAACGGCTGAGTTCTTCGCCAGTTTCATGGTTGCACACAACACCTTGATACGGGTAGATATCAATCACATCACCCATATGCATGCCAGACACGTCCATTTCTATGGGCAGGGCTCCAGCGTCTTCCATAGTATTGAAAAAGATAGGTGCAATTTTAGACCCAAAGCAAAAACCACCCGCTCTTTTATTGGGTACTGCTGGGATGTTATCACCAAAGAACCACAACACTGAGTTAGTTGCAGACTTACGCGAAGAACCAGTGCCCACAACATCTCCCACATAAACCACTGGGAAGCCTTTGGCTTTAATTGCTTCAATTTGTTTAAGAGGGCCGGTAGTACCATGATCATCAGGTTCAATGCCATCACGCTCCATTTTGAACATCGAGTTAGCATGTAGCGGAATGTCTGGGCGAGTAAAGGCGTCGGGTGCTGGGGATAGGTCATCGGTATTAGTTTCTCCGGTGACCTTAAATACTGTTAAGGTGATTTTTTCTTCTAGTTTGTCGCGGGAGGTAAACCATTCACCAGCAGCCCAAGATTGCATCACTTTCATGGCGTATGTATTGCCAGCCTTGGCTTTTTCGTCGACGTCATGGAAGGCATCAAACATCAATAATGTATGAGATAGTGCGGTAACGGCACTGGTTGCAAGTGCTTCGTTGTCTAAGCAGGAAATCAAAGCTTGAATGTTATAACCACCTAACATAGTGCCCAAAATCTCAGTCGCTTCAACAGGGGTCACTAGGCTAGACGTTACATCTCCAGTAGTGATAGCCGATAAAAAACTGGCCTTTACATAGGCTGCTTGATCAACGCCTGCAGGCACACGGTTGCGCAATAAGTCTACTAATATAGTTTCTTCACCGGCAGGTGGATTTTTTAGTAGCTCAACAAGATCGGCGGTTTGTTCTGCACTGAGTGGCTCTGGTGGAATACCCTGGATGGCGCGTTCGGCAACATGGGTACGATAAGCTTCTAACATGGTATAGCCTCTAGTGGACCTGAACCTTATGTGTCGATGGTTCAAGGTGGTCAATGGGAACATCAATAAGTGCAGTAAGGATACCATAATGGCCCAATTATCTCTAGTTTTGAGGCTTGTTGATTAGTCTAATGATAATACATAACTAATTGATATTATTAGTAATAATTTCTATAGATACAGTGTATTTAGTAGTGTTTATCTTACTTGCTAAGTCGGTAGGTGGGTAATCCTAGACGCTGTTAGTCTGTGTGGGTACAATGCGACTCGTTTATATAATTAGTCTTAGGTCAAGTTTGTGCCACTATCGGAACTAAAGCAGTTTTTAGGATGTAGTACCCCCAAAGCCTGGGTAGAAAAAGCATTACAACAGCAAGACACCTTGCTGATCGATCACGCTCATTGCGAAAAGAAAGCCGCATCAACGGCCATGCAGTTAATGTTTCGTCACCCCACACGGGCAGACTTGTTAACTAAGATGTCGCGCTTAGCCAAAGAAGAACTGATCCACTTTGAGCAAGTGTGTCGTATCATGCGGGAGCGTGGTATCGTTTATGATCACCTCGATGCCTGTCGTTACGTGGGTGGATTACGGCAACTCGTACGTACCCATGAGCCAGCTAAGTTAATGGATACGTTGATTGTAGGTGCTTTTGTAGAAGCCCGATCTTGTGAACGGTTTGAGGCACTCATACCGCACTTAGATGAATCCTTGGCCAAGTTCTATTCCTCATTACTAAAATCCGAAGCAAGGCATTATCAAGACTACTTATCTTTAGCTAAAGACGTGGCTATGGAAACGGGTGCCACAGGATTAGAGGATTATCACCAACGTATTGCCTTAGTGCGAGATTTGGAGGTTCAACTTATTTCTGCAGAAGACCCAATGTTCCGCTTCCATAGCGGTTTGCCCACTAAAGTTGCTCCATTAGACACAAACAAGGACGTTACATATGAACAATAAAGTCATTCAGGCTAATTTATTAATGTTACTAGCTGCTGCCATATGGGGTTTTGCCTTCGTTGCCCAACGTGTAGGCATGGAGACCATGGGTCCCCACTGGTTTAATAGCTTACGCTTTTTCATAGGCGCAGTGGCTTTAATCCCTGTGGTAATCTGGATAGGAAGAAATAAAGTGCAAGCCTTAGAGCAAGAGCCTAAAGCTTCTACCAAAGCTCTAATGTTTGGCGGCGTTGCCGCAGGTTTACTATTATTTGTAGGTGCTACATTTCAGCAAGTAGGTTTGCAGTACACCACAGCAGGTAAGGCCGGTTTTATTACTGGTATGTATATCTTCTTTGTTCCTTTGATTGGACTTTTCTTCCGTATGAAAACGGGATTAGGTACATGGGTAGGTGCTGTTATCGCCCTTTGGGGATTGTACCTGCTAAGTATTAATGAAGACTTTACCCTAAGCAAAGGGGATACCTTACAACTGACATGTGCTGTAGCATTTGCCGGCCATGTGTTAATGATCGGTTATCTTGCATCACGCATGGATACAGTGAAGCTGTCTTTGATTCAATTTTTTGTAGCAGGTTTATTGGCTATGGTATTGGCTGTGTATTTTGAGCAACTATCTTGGGCAATGATTACTTCTACAGCTTTGCCATTATTGTTTGCAGGTGTTATGTCTACAGGCATTGCTTACACGTTACAAACCATAGCACAGCAACATGCTCACCCCTCTCACGCAGCTATCATTTTAAGTTCAGAAGGCGTGTTCGCTGTGATTGGTGGTTTTTTGTTACTTAATGAAGTGCTGCCAGCCCAAGGTTTATTGGGTTGTGGTCTAATTCTGACGGGTATGCTGATGTCTCAGCTAATGCCTCGCCTACGTTGGCCGAGCCGCACTAAAACTGTTTAACTGGAGTACAGGTCATATGCTTAGTAAGTTAACCCCAGTGTGTCCACCGCAGCTACTTAACCAAGCTCAAGCATTGCCAGCTATGATTACGGCTGTAGTTAATGCAGGTTCTGAACTAGCCTTAGAAAGTGCCAAATTGGCGTTTGAGGCAGGTATTATTATTCCTGTACTGGTTGGCGACATAGGCGCGATTATTACGGCAGCGCAAGCAATTGATTGGCCTATTGATAACTTTGACCTTATAGCCTGTGATGGCGAAGAAGACGCCGCCGCAAAAGCCGTACAATGCGTACATCAAGGTAATGCGCAGTTATTGATGAAAGGTAACTTGCATACAGATGTGCTGATTCGTGCTTTGTTAGATAAGCATCATGGATTAAGAACTGGCGAGCGCTTAAGTCATTTATTTCATATGTCTGTGCCAGGCAGTGATCGTGTGTTGTGTATTACCGACGCCGTAGTGAACGTATTACCCGACACTAAAACTCAGCTTAGTATTCTGCGCGGTGCAACGGATGTAATGCACGCTTTAGGTAATCCCAAACCAAAGATCGCCTTGCTTTCGGCTACAGAGATGGTGACTCAGGCCATGCCTTCAAGCTTTAATGCTAAGGAACTCTTAGGCCTTATGTTGGAGCATGATCATCAAAGGGCTCAGGTGTTTGGGCCATTAGCTTTTGACGGTGCAGTTTCCCCAGAAGCCGCTAGATTAAAGGGTATAAAAAATCCTGTAGCCGGGCATGCAGATGTATTGTTAGTGCCTAATATCGAAACAGGAAACGCTATATTTAAACAGATGGTGTACTTTAATGGTGCCACTGCAGCGGGTGTATTAATGGGAGCTAAGGTTCCTGTGATGCTTACTTCGCGGGCAGATCCGCCAGCAGCTAGGTTAGCTTCCGCAGCCCTTGCGGTAGTTTACGCTCATTATTTGAGTCAAAAATCTTAAAAGTTTCACGCTTATGTCGCTAACCTTTCGCTTATGGCTATAGAAGTATTTTTTGCAGTGTTGCTTGCAGCCGCTTTACATGCGGGCTGGAACTCATTGGTCAAAATAAACGCCGAACCTATTATTGCTATGGGTTTAATTATGGTGTGCATAAGTATTGTTGCTTTAGCTTTTATACCCTTTGTAGCGTTTCCTCCGGATCAAATGTGGCCCTGGTTGCTAGTCACTCTAGTATTACATTTTGGTTATAAAGTATTTCTGGTAAAAGCCTATGCCCAAGGTGATTTTGGTCAAGTGTATCCTATTGCAAGGGGTAGTGGTCCCCTGTGGGTTTTGCTAGCTAGCTTAGTTTTTTTGGGAGCAGAATTCACTCAAGTTCAGGTTATAGGGATATTATTAATTACTGGAGGTGTGGCGATTTTATCGCACTTTAAGCGAGGTAAGCCCCTAAGTGCGGGCTTTTATTACGCTTTGGTTACGGGGTTATGGATTGCCAGTTACACCATTGTGGATGGCTATGTTGTGAGCCAGATTGGTCACCTGCATAGTTTTGTGGTTTGGATGTTCTTTTTGGACGGTATAGTCGCTATTATTTGGGCATACCGTTATAACCCTAAGGTTTTTGTAGCAAGCTTAACTCAACATTGGTTTGTTGCTGTGGGTGGTGGTGCTATGTCTATGGCTTCTTACTGGATATGTTTATGGGCTATGACTCAGGTGCCCATTGCGATTGTTGCCGCCTTACGGGAAACCTCGGTGCTATTTGGAGCCTTACTGAGTACCTATATGTTTAAGGAAACTCTAGGACGTAGCCGATGGATTTCAGTAGCGTTTATTTGCTCTGGTTTGGTGTTAATAAAATTAGTTTAAGTTGGCTTAAACTAGCAGCATTTGGCCCATAATAAGAGCAAGCTTTTCAATGCCAGGCTCAATCAGTTTAGGGTTGATGGATGAATAACCTAAACGGAAGTAATTTAATGGTGCAACATCACCTAAAAAGTGAATATCACCCGCTTCAATTAAAATTCCATGTTCGGCAGCTTGTGCTTTTAATAATCTAGCATCAAGGCTTTCTGGACCTTTAACCCAATAACAAGAACCACCAAAAGTGGGTTGCTCCGCTAACCCTGGCATGTGTTTTTGTAGGGCTTCAGCCATAATTTTGTGGCGTTGTTGGTAGGCCTTTACCAAAGTTGCAGACAAGGAGTCGTAATAACCCCGTGCAATAAACAGTCCAATACTACGTTGGTTGTTGGCGGGTGGATGGCGCAGCATTAAACGCCGCAATGATCGTGCTTCGGCAATTAATTCTTTATTCGCAACAAGATAACCAATACGCAATCCTGGTGCTAGGGTCTTAGAAAAGCTGCCAATGTATATAACACGGCCGTGTTTATCTAAGCTCTTTAAGGCAGGTGAGGGTGACTGATGGAAATTAGCTTCACACTCATAGTCATCTTCGATGATCAAGAAGTCTTCTTGGCTGGCCATCTCAAGCAGTTTACGACGGCGGTCTAAGGGCATAGTCACTGTAGTAGGGTACTGATGGCTTGGAGTCACGTAAACACAGTCACATTCAGCAAGGCCTTGGTCAACAATGAGTCCCTCTTCATCTACGGGCAAAGCTTTAAGTTTGGAGGGATTAAGGCTAGAAATGTTGCGCATGTCCACATATCCAGGGTCTTCTAAGCCCATAGTGGTATCTTTATCAAGCAACAGCTTAGCCAGCATATACAGGCTGTGCTGACTGCCTATAGTAATTAAAATTTCTTCAGGGGCGGCCCAAACACCGCGGCGGGGAAGAATTCGTGTGTGAATTTGCTCAATAAGCATGGGGTCATCAGCCACAAAGTGATCTGCAGCCCAGCTACGAATGGCAGGAACACTAACGTTATCCCGGCAACATTCACGCCAATGGTTAGTGGGGAACAGGTCTGGATCAAACTGACCGTATATAAACGGATACTGGTAGTTCTGCCAATCTGCAGGTTTGGTGATGTTTTCTTGTTTAGTGGGATACAACTTAAAGCGGCCTTGCCAGTCTGGCTTAGTGCCCGAAGTGTGGCGTTCATCTGAAAGGGATTCTAGCTGTACGTTATGGTTTAAGATGTCTGGGTTAACAAAATAGCCGCTGCGTTCCCGCGCGATTAGGTAACCGTCATCTAATAAGTGTTCGTAGGCCAGCACTACGGTGTTGCGGGCCACGTTAAGTTGCTTGGCCAATTTTCGGCTAGAAGGCAAAGGTGAGTCTAATGGAATGTGGCGATCTAAAATAGCCTTAGCGATTTGCTGGCGCAGCTGCTGTTGCAGGCTGGCATTTAATCCAGCATCCAAGATGAACAGTGGGTGGCTCATGTGGCGGCTCTTTATACTTTTAGTTAGCGGTAATTCTAAAGTGTGTATAGGTAAAATACCTAATGATTTTTGTTAAAAACTGATTTGGGACGCCTTTGGTATCACCCGTTTCTTTTAACTGGATCTAGGATGTTGCTTAACTTTACCAGTAAGCTTTGTGGTAAATGGGCCAATGCCCAGATATAGTCGCTACTGCCCTAGTTTATATTGGGCCTTTTACAGTTGGAGTTTTAAACCATGAAATACGACGTAAATACCTACGATACAAAAGATGCCCTAGCAGATGACCGTAATCACGTATGGCACCATATTACTCAGCATAAATCCCTAGAAGAAAACGATCCGTTTATGATTGTTGAAGGCAAGGGCATGCGTGTAATTGACGCCAAAGGTAAAGAGTATCTTGATGGCGTTTCTGGTGCTGTATGGACTGTAAACGTTGGTTATGGACGTGAATCTATTGCTAACGCCGTACGTGACCAACTGATTAAACTTAACTATTTTGCCAACAGTGCAGGTACCTTACCAGGTGCTTTGTTTGCTAAACACTTGATCGACAAGATGCCAGGCATGAGCCGTGTTTATTATTCAAACTCTGGTTCTGAAGCAAACGAAAAAGCCTATAAAATTGTGCGTCAAATTGCAGCCAAAAAATATGGTGGCAAAAAGCACAAGATCCTTTATCGTGACCGTGATTACCATGGCACCACCATTACTGCCCTAAGCTCTACCGGCCAGCATGAACGTAAAAGCCAGTATGGCCCGTTTACCCCAGGATTTGTGGAGTTTCCCCATTGTTCTGCTTATCACTCTGAAAATGGTGGTGATGCCGACTATGGCATTCAAGCTGCACGGGCTATGGAAGAAGTGATCTTGCGTGAAGGTGCAGATACTGTAGGCGCCGTAGTCGTAGAGCCCATTACTGCTGGTGGTGGCGTTATCGTGCCGCCACAGGGCTACTTTGAAGAAATTCGTCGTATCTGTGATAAGTACGATGTGTTGTTACATATGGACGAAGTGGTGTGTGGTTTAGGTCGTACCGGCACTTGGTTTGGCTATCAGCACTTTAATATTATACCGGACATTGTCACTATGGCTAAAGGTGTTGCCAGTGGTTATGCAGCAATCTCTTGCACGGTAACAACTGAAGCGGTGTTTGATACTTTTAAGGCCGACTCCTCGGATCCAATGGATTACTTCCGTGATATTTCAACCTTTGGTGGTTGTACTGCTGGCCCTGCTGCTGCGTTGGAAAACATGCGCATCATCGAAGAAGAGAACCTATTACAAAATGTTGTGGTGATGGGAGACTACTTAAGCCAACGCTTAAATGAGCTTAAGGATAAACACCCAATTATTGGTGATGTTCGTGGCAAGGGACTATTCCAAGGCATCGAACTGGTAGAAGATCGTGACACCCGCGAGCCGGTTCATGAGAGCATTGCTATTGCTATTGCTGGAGACTGTATGGCAAATGGAGTTATTATTGGCCGCACTAACCGCAGCTTCACTAAGCACAACAACACCTTGTGCCTTAGCCCTGCGTTAATTACGACTCGATCTGAATTGGACGAAATAGTAGATGCTATTGATGCGGCAATCACTCGCGTTACGACCTAGTTTTTGAACTGCGGCTCTAACTGAGTAAAAAAAGCCCAGACCTGCAACCTTCGGTTAGCATGTATGGGTTTTTTTTGCTTGCGTAATTGTCTTTTTATTAAACAGTGCAGTATGGTAATGTTTGTAACGACCTTTATGCGTTTTGTAATGGCGTTGTGTTTATATTAGAAAAAATAAATATAAACAGATGCTAATATTGAGCACATCAACTTCAGGAAACAACCAACCATGGACATTACCAAAGTAACTTCTACTTTTGCGGTAGCACCGCAAGTGACAGAAATCGATATGCCTGTGATTAAAGCACAGGGCATTACCACCATTATTAATAACCGCCCTGATGGAGAGGACGGGCATCCTTCAAGTAATTCACAACTGCAGGATGCTGCAGAGGCATTAGGTCTGAAGTATTACTTTATCCCATTCTTCGGTATGAACTTTCCGCTTCATGCTGTGGCAGAGATGGCTAACGCTCTCGAGCAATCCCCGGGTAAGGTCTTAGCCTTTTGCCGCACTGGGAATAGATCTATTAATGCCTGGGCTAAGGCTAACGAAGCGACTCAAACAGGTATAGATACCGTTAGTATAGTAGCCAACACCCATTTTAAGCTTGTTTAATTATACTATAGTCTTATATATCAAAAAGTTTAAAACATAGTGTCCAATATTCTATTAAAAAGACTTTAATAGGTGTTATAGTGAAAATTCATAAAAAAATAAAAAATAAATTCAAATGAAATTGTATGTAAATGAAGACCACACTAAGTGGGCTGGCACTCAAGTCGATGCCCAGAAAGAGCTTGGCAAGTTTGAAGCTTGGAATGTGCCGACTGATAAGACAGGACTGTTAGAATTCTTAAACAACTTCGAGATCACGCCGTCAGTTACTGAAGATACTGACGAGGAAGATAATGCCACCGAGTACGCCGGCGAAGATATTTCAACCCTTGATAAGCACGCGCACCATAGGCAAGACTATTTTTCATGTGAACTGCTGGATGATAGGAACGATAGGCATCTAACCGAAGGGGAATCTGGATGGGATCGTCCCATTAAGGATGACGTATGACTGAATACTTCATTGATAACATAGTCCCATTTTTGTAGCTGTCGCAGTTTAAACAAGGCCTCATATCTCCTTTTTTCTGGGTAGTGATAACTCCAGTGTTTGTTGATATTGCAAGTTAAACTGCCTCGCTTTTAATCCCCTTTTTATCTTTTTAAGGCTGCCGTTGGTGGTCTTTTTTATGCATCACTTTTCTTGCTGTTGACAGTGTGGCTCTATGGCCGAATAAAGGTTGGCTGTTGGAGAAAAGTATTGAATCCTATATGCTTAACACAAAGCCCTTTATAACTATTTGTTCCTATGTCACAAAGCCAAGACCTGCCCCAGTTTGAAGATCACTCGAAACAAGAACATCGTTATACCACCTGTTATATGTGCGCCTGTAGATGTGGCATTAAAGTTACCTTAGAAAACGAAAAAATTCGTTTTATTCAGGGTAATCAAGATCACCCTGTTAATAAAGGGGTTCTTTGTGCCAAGGGTAACTCTGCCATTATGAAGCAGCTTTCGCCTGCTAAATTAACCCAGCCTTTATTACGCAAGCCTGGTACAGAGCGTGGAGCAGGTGAGTTTGAACCTATTACATGGGATGCGGCTTTAGAAATGCTTACCGCTAGATTAGCTAACATTCGAGCTACAGATCCTAAAAAGTTAGCTTACTTTACTGGTCGAGACCAAATGCAGGCTCTTACAGGACTTTGGGCTAGCCAATTTGGCACTATTAACTGGGCCGCCCACGGTGGTTTTTGTTCTGTGAATATGGCGGCTGCGGGGTTGTATACCATGGGCCACTCTTTCTGGGAATTTGGTGACCCCGATTGGGAACGTACTAAATACTTTATGATGTGGGGTGTGGCAGAAGATCACGCTTCCAACCCAATCAAGCTAGGACTAAAACGCATTAAAGAACGTGGTGCTAAGTTTGTTGCGGTGAATCCAGTACGCACTGGTTACCAGGCCATAGCCGACGAATGGATCGCCATCACACCGGGCACCGATGGCATGCTGGCCCTGTCCATGGTGCAAGTGCTGTTAAGGGAAGGATTAGTCGATGATGAATTCCTAATTCGCTACACCAATGGACCTCAATTAGTCATAAATAACCCTGGCAAGCAGGGTGACGGTTTGTTGCTACGAGATGCCGAAGGCAACCCACAAGTGTGGGATCAGCACACCAATGGCATGCAATCGGCATTCAGTTCAGATGTAGCGCCTGCTTTATTAGGTGAGTATGAAGCGCCTTGTGGTACCCCTGTAAGGACAGCGTTTAGTATTCTAATGGAAAAGTACATGGCGCCAGAATACGCGCCAGAAGCAGCATCTAAGGTGTGTGGTGTTGATGCTGAAAGTATCGAACGCATTGCCTTAGAAATGGCCCACGTGGCGTTTAAAGAAACCATTACTATTGACACAGAATGGACTGATTGGGCAGGACGTAAACAAAGCCAGTTTATTGGCAGGCCAGTGTCCATGCATGCGATGCGAGGTATTTCAGCGCACTCCAACGGTTTCCAAACTTGTCGCGCAATTCATTTGTTACAGGTTGTTTTGGGGACCATAGACTGCCCAGGCGGACACTTGGCCAAACCACCTTTCCCTAAGCACATTGTGCCACCAATTAAACCCGCCAAAAGCAATGTGCCTAATACGCCTTTAGAGTCGGCACCCCTAGGTTTTCCTACTCAGCCAGAAGACTTGGTGATCGATGAAAATGGTAAACCGATGCGTATCGATAAGGCTTATTCTTGGGATGCACCTATTGCCAACCATGGGTTAATGCATATGGTCATAAGTAATGCCGTAGCAGGGGACCCGTATCCTATAGATACATTGATGTTGTTCATGGCCAATATGGCGTGGAACTCCAGCATGAATACAGCTCAGACCATGGACATGCTCAGGGCTAAAGACGAAAATGGAGATTACAAAATCCCCTTTATTGTCACCTGTGATGCCTTCCATTCAGAGACGGTTAACTTTTCTGATCTGGTATTGCCAGATACTACCTTCCTAGAGCGATATGACACTATATCTATGTTGGATCGGCCTATCTCAGAAGTAGATGCCGCTTGTGATTCAATTCGTCAACCCATTCTTGCTTTAGATCGTGATGTCCGAAGCTGGCAAGAAGTAATGGTGGACTTAGCTGGACGTCTAAAATTTCCAGCCTTTGTCAACGATGAAGGCCAACCTAAATTTGAAGGTTATGAAGACTTTATTGTTAATTTCGAACGTGCCCCTGGCATTGGTTTCTTGGCTGGGTGGCGTGGTAAAGATGGTGAAAAATCATTACGTGGAGAACCAAACCCTAACCAGTGGAAAGCCTACATAGATAACCAGTGTTTCTTTAAGTTTGAGCTTAAGCCTAATCAAAGGTATATGCGCCATGCCAACAGAGACTATATGGAATTGGCTAAGGAAGCTGGGTGGGTGGGAAGTACAGATCAAATCGTTATTGAACTCTATTCTGAAACCTTACAAAAATTCCGTTTGGCTGGACAAGGTTTATATGATGGCCCACAACCGACAGAAGAGCACCATAAAGAGCGCTTGAAAACCTATTTTGACCCGCTGCCGTTCTACTATCCGCCTTTAGAGCAAGAACGAACAGATGCGAAAGAGTATCCTTTTTATGCTGTCACTCAGCGGCCAATGTTTATGTACCATTCATGGGACTCACAGAACTCTTGGTTGCGTCAAATTATGTCTCAGAACTACCTGTACATGCACCGTAGTAAGGGTGAAGCACTAGGTATTAAAGACTTTGGCTGGGTTTGGGTAGAATCCCATAACGGTCGTATTCGTGCCCAAGTTAAGCTCATGGAAGGGGTTAACCCAGAAACAGTTTGGACTTGGAACGCTATAGCAAAACAGCAGGGCACCTGGGGTTTAAGTGACGACGCAAATGAGTCACAACAAGGCTTCTTGATGAACCATTTGATTAATGAGCTATTACCGGGCGAAGTGGAAGCTGGTGGCCATCGCATGACTAACTCAGATCCTATTACAGGCCAAGCTGCTTGGTATGATCTAAGGGTAAAGATTACCCCTGTAAGTGACGACGATAAAGATTTAACGGGGCAAAAACTTTCATGGCCACGTTTTGACAAGGTGAAACCATTGCCCAATTTTACCCCCGCAACCAAGATGAGCAGCTATAGTAGCCATCCTAATATAAATATTAGTCGCGGTTGGCGTGACATTTTTAGCCGAGGTGAAAAATGAAACTTGGCTTAGTCGTTGATTTAGACACCTGTGTGGGCTGCCATGCGTGTGCAACAGCTTGCAAACAGTGGAATACCTCTGGCACTATTGGTCCTTTAAGTGACGAACGGCCCTACGGTAAAGACCCAAGTGGTAGCTGGCTTAACCGCATCCATTCCTATGAAGTAGGAGACAGCCCCCACAGTAAAACTGTGAATATTCCTATGTCTTGTATGCACTGTGAGACGGCTGATTGTGTCACGGTTTGCCCTACAGGTGCTTCTTACAAACGTGAAGAAGACGGTATAGTGTTGATTGACCAAGATAAGTGCATGGGCTGTAACCTTTGTTCTTGGGCCTGCCCCTATGGTGCCCGTGAGTTAGATCCTGATTCTGGCACCATGAAAAAATGCACTCTGTGTGTCGATCGCATTTATGATGAGCAATTACCAGAGTCTGAACGTCAGCCCGCCTGTGTATTAACTTGCCCAACATCTTCTCGTGTGTTTGGAGATTTTGACGACCCAGATTCAGAGGTTTCAAAGTTGACCAGAGAACGTGCAGGCCAACAATTGATGCCAGAACTTGGTTATAACCCAGTAAATACTTATTTACCACCTAGAATTCCTAAGCAACAAGACAGTATTGTGGTGTCGCCTATGCAGGGTGTTAAGCAACTGGTCAATAGAATTATCAACCGTTAATTATCGCATCACTGTTAGGTATTTATTATGCATCCAGCTTTTTCAGTTCTTATTTTTACCGTCACATCTGGTGCTGGCTATGGATTATTAGCGTGGCTTGGAGCGGGGCAATTGCTCGGCTACACCCAAACCTATATGGAAGGTCAACAGGTCATCCTAGGCGTGATTGCTATGGTGCTTGTGAGTATTGGTTTGGTATCGTCTACTCTGCACTTGGCCAGCCCTAAAAATGCGTGGCGGTCGTTCAGCCGTTTTCGCACCTCGTGGTTATCCCGCGAAGCGGTGTTCGCTATTATACTTTACCCTGTTGCGGCCCTTTATGGTGCAGCTATATTTTGGCAATGGTCCAGTATTGACATTTTGGCTGGGCTTAGCATTATTTTGGCACTAATCACCTTGTTTACTACCAGTATGATCTACGCTAGCTTAAAAACTATCCGCCAGTGGAATACACCTATGGTCCCTGCTTTATTCATGGCTTATGCCCTAATTAGTGGTGGGTTGTTGTTTTTGGCCGTGAGCGGCTTTTTTGGTTCTTTAAAGCCTCAGTTACTTGCTGTTGTTATGGGTTTGATTGTTATTACCTTGGCGCTTAAATTGGTGTATTTTTTCTGGCAGGGCAAACCTCAAGGTGCCACCATTCAAACGGCAACAGGTTTTTCTCAAGCCAGTGTTCGGTTATTAGATGCAGGACACAGTGCACCAACGTTCTTAAACCGTGAATTTGGCTACCAAGTAGCGGCAGACCTACTTCTTCGCTTGCGTATAGTGATGACTTTAGTAACCTTTATATTGCCATTAGGCCTTGTTTATTGGGTTTTTGACGGTGCTGGTAGAGTAGAGCTACTAGCTTTAGCATGGTCAATCATGATGGCTGGTTTGTTATTGGAACGCTGGTTATTTTTTGCCGAAGCTAGGCATGTTGTGCGTCTGTATCAAGGAGAGCAACGTACTTAAATGGATAGCGTAAACCTAGACTGGTTTTACCTTCCACTATCTACCCTAGAACTCGTGTATGCCCTTGGTATCGTCTTTATCGCAGGCGTTGTTAGGGGTTTAGCGGGGTTTGGTTTTTCTGCCCTTTGTTTTTTTGCCTTAGCACCCATTTTTAGTGCTCAGGCCATTGTGCCCCTCATGTTTGTGATGGAGGTGTTGGCCAGTTTGCATCTATTACCTAAAGTGTGGCGTCAAATTCCATGGCGATGGGTGATGATACTCTGCTTAGGCACCATTGTTGGCACACCGTTAGGTGTGATCTCGTTGCAACATTGGCAATCGGATCTGGTGCGTGGTTTAGCTGGTGGTGGGGTATTGATTGCCTGTTTTGCTTTATGGCGCCAATGGCGTTTTAAGGCTGCTGAATCATTTGTTTGGCTGGTTATAGCTGGTTTGCTTGCTGGCTTTGTGAATGGCCTTGCAAGTATTGGTGGTTTGGTTGCAGCTGTGTATATGATGTCTTCAAATATGCGTCACGCAGCTATGCGTGCGGGGCTTATTTTGTTCTTCTTATTTACTGATTTGTACGGTTTGTCTTGGTTTCATGGACACAATCTTATGTCTCCTAATTTACCTAGCCTGCTGCTAGTGATGATGCCTATGATGCTGGCAGGTAACCACATTGGTTACCGATTATTCGATCGCATAAATACAGAGCTTATGCGTAAATTAACTCTAGGTATGTTGGCGAGTTTGGCCTCAATTGCAGTGTATTCTAGTTTCAGTTAAATGTTTATTATCTAGATCCAAAAAATGTTGACAAAAAGTTATGTCAATACTGAATAAAAACAGAGATCAAATAGATTCTCGAATGAGGTGCCACGCTTCACCCTGTGGCCAGCTTAAGTAATCAAAATGGCCGCCCCAGTCTCCTAAGACAACCCGTTCTCCTTGGTTTAGGTGGTGAACTTGTGGTCGATGAGTATGGCCATGAATAAGTAAGCTCACTTGATGTTGATCCATAACTTGGGTTACAGCATGGAGGTTAACATCCATAATCTCGTCAGACTTCATAGCTGTCATAGCTTGGCTTTGCTGTCGAAAGTCTGTGGCTTGCTGCATACGCAGTGCTGGGGACATCGCTAGAAACTCGCTTTGCCAGCTGGAGTTGCGGACGAGAGAGCGAAAATTCTGGTAACCGATGTCATCTGTACATAGCGTGTCACCATGCATGAGCAACACGTCTTGGTCCTCAAAAGTAACTACTGTAGGATCAACTAGAAGTTGTACGCCAGTAGCCTGACTAAACTCGTTCCCAATTAAGAAATCCCGATTGCCAGCCATAAAAAAGACTTGAGTGCCATTAGTGGTAAGTTGTTTAAAGCAGGCAATAACATCTGCATAAGTGATTATGCCAACATCATCGCCTATCCAAGCATCAAACAGGTCGCCTAATATATAAAGTTCGTCATCGGCGTTAATACGCTGTTGACAAAAATCAATCAATGCACAACTATGCTCCGGTCTGGCCGGGTTCAAGTGTAAGTCGGCAATGAATAGGCGACGCATGGCTGCTAGTCTTCGATCATGGTTGCAGATTCGATAACTACGGGGTCTGATGGGACATCTTGGTGGCCAGACTTAGTAGTTGTGGGCACATTTTTAATTTCGTTAACGACATCCATGCCGTCAACTACTTTACCAAATACAGCGTAACCCCAACCTTGGGAGTTTTTACCCGAGTGGTTAAGAAAGGCATTGTCGCCAACGTTAATGAAGAACTGTGCAGAAGCTGAATGTGGGTCCATGGTACGAGCCATGGCCAATGTGCCTTCATCGTTAGTAAGGCCATTATCTGCTTCGTTTTCGATGTTGGCACGGGTTTCTTTTTGATCCATGCTCACGTCAAAACCGCCACCTTGTACCATAAAACCATCAATAACGCGGTGAAAAATCACACCGTCGTAAAAGCCGTCGCGTACGTATTGTTCAAAGTTAGCAGCTGTAATAGGTGCTTTTTCATAGTTAAGTTCAATGGTGAAGTCACCAAAGTTTGTTTGCATTAATACATTTGACATGCGGCAGCCTTAGGAAGTGATTGTTAATAAAGAGGTGAGTATTATGAAGCCCGCAGCCTATGGATGCAATCGCTGGGACCTGTTTGACGTTGAAATACTAACGAATTTAGGTAGCAAGGCAGGCGGCAAAAGACATATAATTATTGGTTTTTCAGGGCAAGCCTCAAGGAGACCCATTCGTGGCAGAAAAAACCGTCGTACAGGCATCAAACTTTGTTCGTAATATCATCGCCAAAGATGTTAGAAAGGGCAACAATGATGGCCAAGTCGTGACTCGTTTTCCACCAGAACCTAATGGTTATTTGCACGTGGGCCACGCTACATCAATTTGTTTAAATTTTGGCATGGCACAAGAGTTTGAAGGCCATTGCAATCTGCGTTTTGACGACACCAACCCAGAAAAAGAAAGTGATGAATACATTCAGTCCATTAAACGAGACGTTAAGTGGTTAGGGTTTGAGTGGGGTAAAGAAGAGTGCTACGCATCCAACTATTTTGTTCAGTTGCACGGTCTTGCCGTTGAGCTAATCAACAAAGGTTTGGCTTATGTCTGTGACTTAAGCCCAGAGCAAGCACGGGAATATCGTGGCAATCTTACTAAGGTAGGTAAGGATAGTCCCCACCGCGAACGCAGCATTGAAGAGAACTTAGATCTCTTTGCCCGCATGCGAGCGGGTGAATTTGCCGATGGTGAACGGGTACTACGTGCCAAGATTGATAATGAATCACCTAACATGAACATGCGTGATCCGATCATCTATCGTATTCGTCATATCGAACACCATCAGACAGGTAATACCTGGTGTATTTATCCCATGTACGACTTTACTCATGGTTTGTCTGACGCATTAGAAGAAGTGACTCATTCTATCTGTACCTTGGAGTTTGAAGACCACAGGCCCTTATATGACTGGTTTATAGATCATGTCACCTTGCCCAGTGGTTTGCGTCGTCCAAGGCAGTATGAATTTGCGCGGTTAGAGCTTAACTACACCATTACCAGTAAACGCAAACTGAAACAGTTGGTAGACAGTAATACGGTTACAGCTTGGGACGACCCGCGCATGCCAACAATTTCAGGTATGCGCCGCCGTGGGTACACTCCAGAATCTTTACGAAATTTTTGTGCGGCAACACCCGTAGCGCGCAGCAAGGGCATTACAGATTTTGGTCGTTTAGAGTCAAGCGTGCGTGATGATTTGGATTCAACAGTATCCCGTGCCATGTGTGTGCTTCAGCCATTAAAAGTAACAATTTCTAACTGGGACCAAGACAAAACAGAAACATTGACAGTACCAAAACACCCCAAAGACGACACTATGGGCCAACGCCAACTTGTGATGTCTAAGCAGGTGTTTATCGACCAGGCTGATTTTGCCGAGCATCCAGAGGGTAAGTGGAAGCGCTTGGCGCCGGAACAGTCTGTGCGTTTGCGTGGGGGTTATATTATTACCTGTGAAGAATTGATCAGGGATGCAGATGGCGAAGTGGTTGAGTTAGTGTGTCGCTATGATAAAAATACCTTAGGTAAAAAGCCAGAAGGGTACAAAGTAAACGGCGTAGTGCATTGGGTGAGTGCCAGCCATCATTTATTGGTTGATGTACGTTTATACGACCGCTTATTCAACCATGCCAACCCAGATGGTGACAAAGATGTTGATTTTATGACCTATGTGAACCCAGATAACTTGCGCTTGGTTAAAGGTGCGATGGCCGAGCCATCCCTAGCATCTGCTAATGATGGGGAACGTTTCCAGTTTGAACGTGAGGGTTATTTTTGTGTTGATAAAGACTCTACAACAGATCGCTTAGTATTCAATCGTACGGTCACTTTGCGTGACTCTTGGGCCAAGAAAGGCTAACGGAAAAGTTAATTATGTTGCAGCTTCACAACACCTTAAGTAATAGCAAGGTCCCGTTTACGCCTATTGAAGAAGGTAAGATACGCCTGTACGTCTGCGGTATGACTGTGTATGACTACTGCCATATTGGTCATGCTCGCGTCATGGTGTCGTTTGACGTGATTACTCGTTACTTAAGGCATGCAGGGTACCAAGTTGAATACGTGCGTAATATTACCGATGTTGATGACAAAATTATTAAACGTGCAGCAGAAAATGGTGAGACTTGTGATCAGCTGACTAACCGCTTTATTGGCGCAATGCATGAAGATGAGCTTGCCCTTAACGTATTACCACCTAACCAAGAACCACGAGCGACGGCCCATATACCAGCCATTGTCGACATGATACAAACACTTATCGATAAAAACTACGCCTATGCTGCAAGCAATGGTGACGTTTATTATCGTGTTGATAAATTTGAAACCTACGGTGCACTAACCAACCGCAAGTTAGAGGATATGAGGGCTGGTGCACGGGTTGATATCAACGATGTTAAAGAAAACCCATTTGATTTTGTCTTGTGGAAAGCTGCAAAAGCTGGAGAAGTCTCTTGGGCTTCACCGTGGGGAGAAGGTCGCCCTGGTTGGCACATAGAATGTTCCGCCATGACTAAGTGTTGCTTAGGTAACCATTTTGATATTCATGGTGGTGGCCCAGACTTACCCTTCCCACACCATGAAAACGAGATAGCTCAATCTGAAGCTGCTAATGGTGAAACCTTTGTGAACTATTGGTTACATGCTGGCGCAGTTCGAGTTAATAAAGAAAAAATGTCCAAGTCATTGGGTAACTTTTTTACCATTCGTGAGGTATTGGCTAAATTTCCAGCAGAAATCGTACGTTATTTGCTTACAGCTAGCCATTATCGTAGCCAGATCGATTATGCAGAGGATGCCCTAGTTGAAGCTCAAAGAGCCTTAGATCGCTTGTATACAGCGATGGATCAACTAGAGTTATCAGATATTTCTCTTGAAGGCCCTTATTTAGATCGTTTTAATGCTGCCATGGATGATGATTTTAATACCCGCGAAGCTATTTCGGTGTTGTTTGAGATGGCTCGAGCGGTAAATCGCCTTAAACGTGATGGTGACCCTCAAGCAGCAGCGTTAGCTAGCCAGATGCGTGGATTGGGTAACATTTTAGGCTTGTTGGAGTTAGATCCTCATGCCTACTTAAGAGGTGAGGCGGGTGAGGGCGATCTTGCTGATGCAGATATTGATGCATTAGTTGCGCAGCGTCATCAAGCCAAAATAGACCGAAATTTTGCCTTGTCCGACCAAATCCGTGATCAATTAAAAGATGCAGGTGTCGTATTAGAAGACAGTAAAGAAGGCACCGGCTGGAAGCGTGAAGTCTAGAATTGAAGTTTATTTTAACAGTTTGGTTTTATTGAGAAAAAAACCAGACAATATGCTTGACGAAACATGGTAGCGGCTATAATATACGCACCTCTTCATCAGCATGAGCCACTAGGCAGTAGCGTTGTAGAGGATGTCGGGGTATAGCGCAGCCTGGTAGCGCGCCTGCTTTGGGAGCAGGATGTCGGGAGTTCGAATCTCTCTACCCCGACCATTATTTACCGCAGTAACATGCGCCCTTAGCTCAGTTGGATAGAGCAACGGCTTTCTAAGCCGTGGGTCGAAGGTTCGAATCCTTCAGGGCGTACCAACGCCGCAAAGGTAAAAGCGGATAAATAGTAAATGTAGTGCCGTAGTGGTGGGCGTAGCTCAGTTGGTAGAGCCCCGGATTGTGATTCCGGTGGTCGTGGGTTCGAACCCCATCGTCCACCCCATTACATTAATAGTAAAGCAGTACGAGTAACGCAGGCCAAGCCTGAGTTAATTATGCGGACGTGGTGAAATTGGTAGACACGCTGGATTTAGGTTCCAGTGCCGCAAGGTGTGAGAGTTCGAGTCTCTCCGTCCGCACCATTTTAGACATTACTAATATAGTAGATGTCACCTTCTAGCACTTATCGTGCACACTTAAAGTATTGAATTGTAGGCCTTTAATTTACTGGCCGTGATTCACCTGTGGTGTTCTATGGCTAATTTATTGGCGAGGTGCACTTCATTCTTACATACATTTCAAACGACTATTTGACTACTTGCAATGGTATTTACTACTTTCAGAGGCGTGTGCCTAAAGATGTAAGAAGTCATTACAAGTCATACTCAATTGCTTTCAGCTTGAAAACTAGAACACGTAAGATTGCTCTAAAAGCTGCTTCGTCATTATCTTTTCAACTAGATAAATACTGGATGACCTTACGGGTTAATCAACTGGCTTCTATTCACTGCAAAAAGCTTCAAACTTCTTTTAATAACACCTCTAGTGGAACTACTTTTTCTGATGCAAAAGACTTGTATCTGAAGTTAAAAGGGCAGGGCAAAGGTGAATCTTTTGTTGCTTATTCAGAGCGAAACTTTGGATACCTTGTTGAGGCTGTCGGTAACAAAGATTTGATAGATTACAAACCTGCAGATGGTGGTCTATTTAGAGATTGGTTAATTAAAAAAGGTTTGGCATCAAGTTCTGTTAAAAGAGTCTTCTCTACCATAAGGGCAATAACAAACTTAGCGATAGCTGAGTATGGCTTAGATATGAGGAGTCCTTTTGCCAATGTTTATTTCCCTGAGTTAGATGACATAAAGGAGCGACTTCCAGTATCACCACACGACATTAAATTAATTCAAAGACACTGCAGAGAAACCAATGACGAAATGCGTTGGTTACTTGCCTTAATCAGTGACACTGGTATGCGTTTGTCTGAAGCAGCAGGTCTAGCTTTAAATGACATTGTGCTTGATTCAGAAATTCCTTACATTAACCTTAAGCCCAATGAGAGTAGGCGTTTGAAGACCAAACAAAGTTCTCGCAAGATACCTCTTGTAGGTTTGTCTTTATGGGCAGCTCAACAGGTTCAGTCTGAGTTTAATGGAACTTACGCTTTCCCTAGATACACCAAAGGTGGAAGGTGTAATGCAAATAGTGCATCCGCAGCACTGAATAAGTGGGTAAAACAAATTACCACACAACCAGTCTCACTCCATTCATTTCGTCACTCATTAACCGATAGACTTAGAGCTGTTCAGTATCCTAAAGATATCATTGATGCTATTGGAGGTTGGACTGTTGGTAGTATCGGTGAGAAATATGGAGAAGGTTATAAGCTAGATGTATTGCATGAATGGATGGTGAAACTTGTTATTGATTAGAGGAGGGTGGCGCAACTCAACCCTAGTTATTGTCATTCTTGCTATTGCAATACTATCTTTTTCAACTGACTATATATAACAATTTATTATTTACCAAAGGAAAGAAAATGAAGGTCTTGGAAGTTTTAGATGCTGAATTAGTTTTAGTAGATTTAGAGGTTAATTTGGGTAAAAATAAACAAAACAGCCCAACACTTTGTGCTCGGTATAAAGGTAAGATTATTCCTTTGAGTACTCCAGATGGAAGGCCAATTCTCATGAAAGAAGAAAATGCTTTAAATTAACCATAGAACACCACAGGTGAATCACGGCCAGTAAATTAAAGGCTTACAATTCAATACTTTAAGTGTGCACGATAAGTGCTAGAAGGTGACATCTACTATATTAGTAATGTCTCAAATGGTGCGGACGGAGCGTAATGCTATGAGTCCGATTCCTAATGGAAGAGCCAGAAGCCCCTAAATACAAGCAGGTTTAACTATATCAGTGACTCTCAAGCTGATCAAGAGGATCATTGTGGTTCACACCTGTGGTTTACAGGCTAATCCCATAGACTCCTCACACCACCTCACTCCAGTGATAACTACATGATCTCACACAAGGCAAGACTTCTAACTGTCAACTCAATCAGCGTGTCCTAATGGGCCAGTACAGAGGCTGTTTAAGCGTAATTGATGGCATAACCGACAGGATAGATATGGGTCTCAGATGGCCCAGTAGGACTCGAGGGATGAGTTTATTGTTACTGGCCTAACCCATTGATAACCCTATAGATTCTGATGAACCATATGAGGGCCTGCAAGCACCCTAAGAGGTTGATTTATATCACCAATACACAGGCTTAGGTTGGTATATTAGTCTTCCTTAGAGAGGCTGTATGAGCCTCGTATGGGTACTTTTGATGGTGGTTATATCCTGATTAGCCTTTGGTGTCAGCTGGGCTGTTTGGTAGATCAGGGGGGGTGTAGCTAATTAAGGTGGGTACCTGGATATAGCAGGGTGAAACTAAAGTATGGTTCTCGAGGGGAGTTTGGAGAAATATTACTTCATATTGCAATACGGCAAGTTTATATAAAAATTCCAGCTTGATTCCGATGCAAGAGAAGCCTTGAATGCTTTCCAAGAAGCAATAGAGAAAAGGGAGAAGGGAATCACGGATGATTGGTAAAGAATCTAACGCCACAATCAATCATCTGCCATTGCCCGTTATGCCCATAAAGATTGATGTTCATACCTATTTCGCCAGTTACCCCCAAGAGTAAAAACCATAAATCTTTTTCTGTTGGGTCATATTTCAATGCAAGTGCTCACGGTAGTGATTCAAAAATAATGTTTAAAAGCTAGTACGCAAAACTAGTACGTAAAAATTAAGGGGTAAGAGGTAAGCACGTAAAGATCAAAAAACTATTGATGCAGTTGCGATGTATTTATATTCAGTAACCGGTCAATTCTAAAAAGCCGACGCCACCATGAGAGCCTTCAATCTTGACCATTCCCTCATAGTAGGGAACAGCGGCGTTATTCCACTGCTTATCTTTTAATGTCGATATGGTTAGGTCTATTTTTTTACTGGGGATTATCAGCTTCCAGATTAAAGGTAATTGCCTACCATCCACCTTTTTAACAGATACTGGCTGTAGCGTTAGATCGCCTGGTTGCAGTGTGATTTGTTCGCCGGTGCTGGTGATGTATGATCCCGTCACATAATCATCTTGATTTTTTAGGCGCATTCTAAAAGCCATTATTTTGTTGCCGTCATCTAAATGAAGTGATAACCAATCCCAACCTTGAGTACCAGTATCGAGTAATTGAGAGGTCCACTCTTTGTCAAACCACGCCTGACCTTTGAGTTTTATAGGCGCGGTCGTTACGGTATCGATGGCTTGCGTTAGCTCGCCTTCAATACTGATAAAAGGCGCACTATAATAGTGAGACGCGTGGCCGCTGTTCGATTTTACACTAAAGCCATTGTCACCATGTTGCACCAAGGGCCCCGTCTGATTCAGCGTAAATGTAGCGCTCGCCTCTGCGTTTGGTTTTGAGGTATCGGTTGCGCTAAAGGTCAGTGTCGACGGAAACAGTCCTGTATCGCCATCACTATTTAGCCATTGCCAATCATCAATAAACAAGTTCAGTGGCAACGCTGTAAGCCCCGCATTACCGACCCCGCCACGAGCAAATTTTTCGGAAAACCAATGGGTATCTAATGAGTGAATGGATGCATGTGCCATGTATATTTGATCGTTATGCCACTTTTTATCTAAAAATACAGTCGACTCATTTAACATAACAGGAGAATTCTTTAATGACGAAGACGAGTTATTCCCTTCAGCTTGAGAGCTTCTTGGGCGTGAGTTTTTAAATCGAAATAATGTCCACTGCAAGCCGTAGGGATCGCCAGCCTCGTCTTGCAAGTTAGCGGTTAAATACCACCATTCGATATCAAATTGATCGTGTGTGCCGTGATCCTGCGGAAAACTCATGCGGTAATCTGGATCAGCTTTTTTACCCATATTACTCGCTAAGGCATTATTAGAATCATCATTTTGCTCGTACACGTTCCGACCAAAAACCGACATGTTAGCTTGAGTCTTAAGGGCTATCTGCGAAGTCACAACGAAGTAAGTACCCAATAAAAACACACCTGCTAGGCTGAGACTGACGATTTTTTTATTTAATTTAGCCATCGAATATCCTCCATCAAAGGGCGCTTACCGGCTTTTATAATGGGTATAGCGATGATTAACAGCACAATGCTTAAACTAACTGCATAAATTTGAAGAATTTTTATGGCGTTGATTTGAAGTGGATAAGTCCATTGAAATGCCTGTAGATTAATTTCATAAATAAGCACCCAGCTCAATAAAATACCAAAGGGTGTGGCAAAAATAAGAGCGATGAAGCATAGTAAAAAATACTGAAAGAGAGCAAGTAGCTGGGTTTTAATTGCCGACACACCAAAACTACGCAATAGCATGTTTTGTGGTCGAGCATCATTCATTAATACCACTATTGCACAGGCGAGAGATAACGCAGCCACTAGCAGCGTCACTATATTTAACCCATCAGTAATAATAAAAGTACGATCAAAAGTTTGTTTAGATATAGCTAATAGTTGTGCGGCATCCAATAAAGATTTCTCCGAGTCTATGCCTTGTATGTCTAGTGCGACTTTAAACCGTTCGAGTCCCGCTACATCTGTATTGATGGCATAAATTGTACTTTTGGAGATTGCAGCATCAAATTGAGATAGTGGTAGCAGAATTTGCCGATAAGGATTACCAAAATCATAAATAATACCCTTAATGACATAGGCCGTTAAGCGTTGCGTCGATGGATGCGGAACATTGATCATGTCATTAATGTCAAGTTTATACTCGAACGCAAATTGCTGATTAACGAAGACTCCATTCGTCTGTTGAAACGCTTGCCAGGCGGCAGCTTTATTGTCTACTTTATCAAATACCATCGCGTCTTTAAACTGCTTGGTGGATGGGTAGCTATGTTGCTGCAGTAAGGTACCCTCGTAGGTAGTATTATTTTCAAAGCGCTGAAACACCTCTACTTTGGCCTCGTGCCCGATTGCCGCTATATCTACATTGCCTTCGTAATACAGATAATAATCTGTCGCTAGCCGCGATTCTAGCCACGACACGGTTGCGCCTCTGAAGCTGTCTACCATTAAGTTCATGCCTATATTGCTGGTGGCAGCAATAAAAAATGCACAGCAGGCAACCTTAGTTTTACCTGATAAAGCGCTACTTTGTTTGGTGCTAATACGTAGCATAATAAAGCGAGGCGGAATCAGCCGATAGACTGCATCAATCACCCGCGGATAATTAGCTAGTAATAAACTACAACCCGATAATATGAGTGTTGCGGTAGCGACGAGTAATAACCATAGCGCTGTTGCAGCATACAATATAGCGCACGCTAGCAGCGCAAACAGAATACATAACACCCAAAAGTTGCGTTGCCATTTTGCTTGATTAGCCGCCAAGTTATCGTGCGCCTGCGTTGAATGTAAAGCTTGGTTGCTTGAGCTAAAGGGCGCCACGGTCGCAGCAATACTGCCGCACACGCTGATGCCAAATACCTGTAAAAACAGACTTAAGAGCGAGGTGTTGCCAAACCCAATTTCTACGCCATATAAACCCTCGAGCGTGGCCTGCACCGTTGGTGCAACGATATTAGATAAATGAATACTTAAATAAATACCTGCGCAGACGGACACAAAAGTAATTAACACAATTTCTATAATTTGGCTGACAAAAATAACGTAGCGGGGGAAGCCTAGTTGACGACAAATCTTAAACCAAGGCATGCGTGCGTTGATGAGTAAATTGACAGCGTTGATGACAATGAATAAGCACACGACAAACATCAATAAAGCCATGGCCAATAAGTTCATGTGAAAACTATTGGTGAGCTCGCCTTGAGGTGCACCATCACTCAACGAAACTAGCTGCAAATGTGTAGGTAAAACGGCGCTAAGATCCTTGACGAGTCCATCGAGTTCTGGCCCCGCCTTTGCGCTGACCAACAGTAAACTCGTTAAATTACTACCAGGAAACAAGCGATAGAATTCGCCAATGTCGGTCACCATGTCATTGCCTAAACTGGGGTCTTTAAGTACAACGAGTTTGGGTAAAGCGATTGTTTTTATTGACGCTGGTGTCTCCTCATCAGCATTGTTATTACTGCCGTTAGCAGCATCATTGCCGTCATTAAAAGGAATTGAAAAATTATTTAATGTCTTGTCAAAAATGGATACATCACTATTGGCGATCAGTTGCGCTAGCAGGGAGGGGTGGACAATACCGGCAGGCATAGAAAAAGGAATAGCAGTGAGTATTGCGGTTTGATCACTTTGGCGTGATGAAAGACCTGCGCTCTTGACGCCACTGCTTATTAAAGGCATTAGCGCGATGGTATCGATGCCCGTAATGTCTATTCGACGCATAGAGACTTTTTGTTGCTCTAGCTGTGTCTGCGTCTGTTGCTCGGCATAGATATGAGTTGACGTTTGTGCGACAGCGATAAGTTGGCTAAAGCCGAGCCTGCGCAAATATGCGTAATCGCTTTTGGCAAGTATGGCTTGGGCATTTTTAGGGATAACTTGATATTTAACATTGCTGATCAAAAAAGTACTGTTACTGGCGTAGCTTTGTTTGGCGCTAGCATTAACGATTAATACGGTAGATAAGCCACAAGCAGCAATTAAAAGCGATGCGATAAGCATCAACACACTAAATTTTGTGGATTTGTAGCTACTCAACAGTAGTTTAAAAAAAAGTGTGATTTTTATCAAAATGGGTTTAACTCGCCTCGCTCACTAAACGACCCTCACTCAAAAAGACTTGTTGATCGGTGAGTTTGGCGACTCTTTCGCTATGGGTAACTAATACCAGTGTTGTTTTAAGTTGTGCGCAGGTATCTATCAATAGGCGGCTAACAATGTCTGAGTTTTTGTTATCTAGGTTACCGGTAGGTTCGTCAGCTAACAGCAATTTAGGCTTATGCGCTAACGCTCTGGCAATCGCAACTCGCTGCTGTTCGCCTCCCGAGAGCTGATTGGGTAGTTTGTTGATATGCTTTGAGACGCCCAGAGCCTCGATTATAGTGTCGATGTAGCCTACATCGACTGGGCGGCCGTTAATAGCATTGAGTCTGGCTGGCAAATAAATGTTGTCGAGCACCGATACCACGTCTATCAAATTATATCGTTGAAACACTATGCCAATTGTCGACATCCTGTAATTATCGGCTTGTGACTCCGACAATGCAGTTATATCGTTAGTTATATTGTTGGTTGTGTCTGACCTTAGTACGCCGCCCAGCAGTATTTGACCCTCATCTGGTTTATCTAGGGCAGCCAGCAGATGCAACAGAGTCGATTTTCCCGATCCAGATGCCCCTCGAATACTGACACTTTTACCCGCTTCAATCACAAACGAGAGTCGATCTAATATTTTTTGTTGTGCCGTACCGTCTTCAAATGATTTTGAGATATTGACTATTTTTAACATGTTTTATTAATGCTTTTTAGTGAATAGTTAGGCTAGGAGCAACCACAAATAAATCCAAGTCTTTACTCAAAAAGCTAGCCATAAAAAACGACTAGCTGTACTTTATCTATTACCAAACAGTATACGTTGCTAAGTGAATAATTGGGTAAATGCTTATCAAATAGATACTAATAATAACATTATGCAGTGGGGAATCGTTAGGCTCTGTACTTGCTGAAGACCTTGAGAAACATCTAAATTATAATTTAGGTGGTGGAGCCATGGGAGCAGGTGGGGCCATGGGCTCAGATGGAGCCATGGGCTCAGATGGAGCAGCTGCACGACCATAATTTAGGTGTGGTGGATGTACTTAAGAAAAACGTCTACCACGCTTATCTAAACTTAATAAAACGTATACATATCAGTTACTTGAGACAATGAATGGTGCGGACGGAGAGTCGTTACGCTTCGCTGCACTTATTGTGCACACTTAAAGTATTGAATTGTAAGCCTTTCATTCACTGACCGTGATTCACCTATGGTGTTCCATGGCCAATTTACTGGTGAGGTGCACTTCATTCTTACATACATTTCAAACGACTATTTGATTACTCGCAACGGTATTTACTACTTTCAGAGACGTGTTCCTATGGATGTAAGAAGTCATTACAAGTCATACTCAATTGCTTTCAGCTTGAAAACTAGAACACGTAAGATTGCTCTAAGAGCTGCTTCAGTATTATCTTTTCAGCTAGATGAATACTGGATGACCTTACGGGTTAATCAACTGGCTTCTATTCACTGAAAAAGCTTCAAACTTCTTTTAATAACACCTCTACAGATGGCGCTAAGTTTAGAGATTATCTATTGAACAAAGGGCTATCTGCAGGCTTACTCCATGCCAAATACTTTAGCTAGATCAGGTCTTTGGGGTTTGGATCTAGAAAGGTCTAAGCCCGAGTGAATATGTTGCAGGTGTTCAAATACTAGTTTTTCAGCCACACTTGGTTCGCCCTTCTTAATAGCCGCTAGAATGCTTGCATGATCACCATCGGGGCAACTGGAATGTCCACTATCGCCAAACAGACCGACGATCAGTGAGGTCCTTGTGACTAATTCACGAATAATTCTAATGAGAACCGAATTTTCACTAATACTTGCTAGCTTGACATGAAACTCACCAGAGAGCCGAATAATGTGAGAGCGATCTGAGTCTGTCCGGGCTGCGTGCTCTAGCTCAATGTGCTCTTCAAGCTCACTAACATCAGGGCTCTGGGTTGCAATGCAGAGTCCATGAACTAGTTGTGGTTCTATGAGCATGCGTGATGTAAAAACATCGTTGGCTTCTTTAGGGCTGGGACAGGCAATGAAGGCGCCTCGATTAGATTCTAGGTCAACAATGCCTTGGCTCGCCAACAATAACAGCGCACGCCTCACTCGCATGCGCCCAACACCAAAAACTTCGCATAGCTTTGCTTCGCTGAGTTTGGTTTTTGGCGCTATACGCTGTTCCATAATAGCCGTATAAATACTGTCTACAACGATTTGCTCTTCAGGGCTCGAGGTATAAGCATCACCACTCATAGCGGTCGGTTGAGTCAATTTAGCCTCCCAAGTTTGCAGGAAAATACTTTGATCATAAATGAACACATTGTTACTTTAACCAACACCATTATACATGACAGACGTTTATATTGTTATAAATACATGTTAATAATTATTATCAGTAATAATTATTAACAATTTGACAATAATTGTTAACGATTGTAATGTGAGTTAAAGTTGGTGCTGATCAGTATTTGCATTTGACTCTCTTGGGCGCATTAGGTGCTTAAGGATTTTGAAAATATCAGGAGCATATAATGAAAAGAATAACGTTCTTAAAGGCCTCGCTAATGACAGCGGCCTTGGCTTTGACAGGTGTCAATTCACCTACTACCTTGGCGGCTAATACGGTGCTTAAAATTGGTTTTGTTGGCGTGACCAGCGGCCCTGCAGCGTCGTGGGGCATTTCCAACCAGCGTTCCATGGAAGCAGGTGCTGCTATCATTAATGATAACGGTGGTGTCAAAATTGGTAGCACAACCTACGACATTGAAATTGTTTCATTTGATGACCAAAAAGACCCTAAACGGGCTATTGCGGGCATGGAAAAAATGGCACAAGAGAATATCCATTATGTAGTCGGCCCCAATGTTGATGATGGTGCGGCAGCTGTTCGTCCTGTGGCTGAACAAAATGGCATTATCTATTTTCCATATGCATTCCCAAAATCACTTTATCAAAAGCCGGCCTCGAACGCGGTACTGGGTATGGTGGCGAACTATCAGTCTGGGCCTGCAATATACAAATTCTTAAAAGATAACAGAGGCGTTAATACCGTGGCATTTATTGCTGCTAACGAATCTGATCCCTTGACACAGCGAGAAAGTGGTGTTGCTGCTGCCGAAGCACTTGGGTTAAAAGTGATTTCAAAAACCGTGACTTATCAGGTCGATACAACAGACTTCGCGCCCGTTATTATCCCCATAGTGAAGCTTCAGCCTGATCTTTTGGTGTTGTCAGGAGTTGCCCCAGCCAATGCGCCGCAAATTATTCGCTCGGCACGAGAATTGGGCTTTCAGGGTTTGATCTCAACAGAGACAGGTCAGGATGCACAAGTGTTGCAAGAAGGCGCTGGTAGTCTTGCTAATGGCTTTATTTCTGTAGGTGGTGCTTCAACGCCTACCATTCGCACCAAAAATATGGAGGCCTTTATCGCTCGTTACACAGAAATGTTTGGTGAGTATAATGATGAGTCCAATACCAAGGTTTATGCTCTTGAATATATTGTAGAGACACTCAAAGCCAATCCGGCTGCAATCAACAATGTTGATGAGTTTAAGAAAACCATGGATACCTTCAGCGCACCCAATCAATATCTCAAGGGTGATCAAGTGCTTAGGTATGTTGGCATGTCTTCTTTTGGCCAACGCCGTCAGTTATCAATACCTCTCGTTGTTAACGTTTACAATGAAGGCAAGTTTGAAACCTTATTCATTGCCGAAGTAGATTAACTTCGATCCATTGAATTAATATCCTATCCCAGGGCTCAGCCCTGGGTGTCTAGCGAAAATATTGTTATGGAACAGGTTCTTGTTAATGGGCTGTATCTTGGGATGCAATACGCGTTAATTGCTCTAGGGTTAACCCTGGTCTTCGCTCTCATGAATGTACTCAATTTTGCCCACGGGCAGTTGTACGTTGTGGGAGGTTTTATCACCTATATTATTTATGGCAAATTAGGCTTGCCATTCTTTGTCGCGATCGTTGCCTCGGGAGTTACCCTAGGTTTGGTTGGCGCGGTGATTGAAAAATTTCTATTTAGACCCGTCATACGAAAATCGGTGCGGGAAGAAAGCACGATGTTACTCGCTGCGGCGATCGCATTCTTTTTAGACGCTATTATCCTATTACTGTTTGGTGAAAAACAGCGTGGGGTCCCCAAAATATTGGATGGTGTGATGAACTTAGATTTTGTTGTCATCATGCCCTATGACAGAATATTGATTGCTGCTCTAGCGGGCTCAAGTATTGTTGCATTTATACTTTTCATGCAGTATTCAAAGCCTGGTCGGGCGATGCGGGCGTTAGCTCAGGACAGAATTGCGGCACAACTAATGGGGGTTAATGTTGACCGCTATTCAATGGTTGGCTTTGCCCTAGGTGCAATGCTGGCAGGCGTTGCGGGTGGATTGCTAGTGTCTATTGTTGGGGTTAACTCGGGCATTGGTGGGCCGGTTTCGATTAAGGCATTTATGATGGTGATGATTGGTGGGGCAGGCGTCATTTCAGGAGCAATTGCGGGCGGCTTTATTTTGGGTATGCTTGAATCCATTGGCCTGACAGTATTAGTTGCTTATGGTGACCTGACTTATCTGGTAATTTTTGTCTCTTTGATGATTTTTCTGTCTATCCGGCCGCAAGGTTTGATGGGCAAACCATGGGGTTAGAGCAATGTTACTAACATCAAGATTCTTAGCAGTTGTGATCTTTTTCATTAGTGTTTTTGTGGTCGTGCCTTGGCTTATTGAGGTGTCAGGTCGGTGGGACTTTTACTACACCCTCACTTCTGTTGCTTTGCTTTCAATTGCTAGTGCAGGTGTTTGGCTAACATTTTATATTGGCCGCATTAATATTGGGCAAGGTGCATACGCCCTTGCTGGTGGTTATCTGTCTGCAGTATTGGTTACCCAGTATGAGGTTTCTTTCTGGCTAACGATCCCGTTAGCAGGCCTATTTTGTGCTGTTTTAAGTGTGCTGATTGGTTTGCCAATATTGCGCTTAAAGGGCGTCTATTTTGCCATGATTACCCTTGTGTTGACTGAGGTTGCCAAGTTGACGGCATTGGCGTTACCCATAACCAACGGTGCGAAGGGTATTGTATCAATACCGTTACCAGGTGAATTGTCTATTTTTGGGTTGACCATTATTCCAGATTTTTCCACCTTAGAAAATGTGAAGCTGGCATTCTATTACCTAGCGGCGACGCTTATGGTTATCTGCTTTGCGGGCATGTATCGCTTGGTTAATTCTCGCATGGGACACTTGTGTAGATCCCTGCAGCAAAACGAAGAATTGGCCTCATCCATTGGCGTTAACATTACCACCTTACGTATTACCGCTTATGCTATTTCATCGTTTCTTGGGGGTGTTGGCGGCTCGATTTTTGTAGCCATTTCGCAGTCTATTTATCCCACTAGCTTTCAGGTGGCAGACTCTATTAACTTTATGCTTAATGTGTTTGTTGGTGGGCTGGGCTATGTTTTTGGCCCCATGCTAGGCACAGTCGTCATTTATTTTGGCTGGGACTTACTGTTTCAAACGGGTAAGTTTCAATTGCTAATTTATTCGTCTATTTTGATTCTTCTTATGCTAACGGTTCCTAATGGTCTGTTAAGCCTTCGTTTGTTCAAATTGAACAAGGAGAAAAAATGAGTGCCTTACTGGAGGTCAACAATGTCACTAAAAAATTTGGTGGATTGACGGCTAATAAAGATATTTCATTCAGCGTACAAGAAAAAGAAATACTCTCTGTGATTGGCCCAAATGGGGCCGGGAAGTCGACACTTTTTAAGATGATTTCATCATTTTTACGCACCACGTCTGGAGAAGTGCTGTTTAAAGGCGAACGTATTTCTAACCTAGCACCTCATATTGTGGCCCGCAAAGGCGTGGTTCGTACCTTTCAAGAGACCACCATCTTTAAAAGTATGACCGTGCGTGAGAATGTGGTGATTGCCCATCATTTGCGCTCAAAAACCAACCTCTTAGGTTTTTATGTTGGGTCACGCAAAGCCCATGCAGATGAAGTCGAATTTCGGCGCTCAGCCGATGAAATACTCGAGTTTCTTAATCTAGATGAAATTTCAGGCGAACTGGCTAGTAATTTACCCCAAGGGCATTTGCGCGCACTGGGGATTGCCATTGGTTTAGCCACTGATCCTAAAATACTGCTATTGGATGAACCCTTTGCTGGCATGAATCATGATGAAACCATGCGTACCGTAGAACTCGTTAGTGGTGTGCGTGACCGTGGTGTGACTGTATTGTTGGTGGAACACGACATGCCCGCTGTAATGAAGATTTCAGACCGTATTGTGGTGCTTAATTTTGGCGAAAAAATTGCTGAGGGAACGCCACAACAGATACAGCAAAATGAACAAGTCATCGAAGCCTATTTAGGCAGCGAAGACGATGCAATTGGGCTTTAACAATGACTGCATTATTAAAATTTGAAAATGTTGAACTCTACTATGACCACGTTTACGCACTCAAAGGTGTGTCAATTAACATAGATGAGGGCGAAACTGTGGCCTTAATTGGAGCCAATGGTGCCGGTAAGTCCTCAATATTACGAGCTATAACAGGTTTGCAGGGGCTTAGAGAGGGTTCTATTGAGTATTTAGGTCAGCGCATTGACGGCATAAAACCAGATAAGATCGTAGAGATGGGCATTGCCATGGTACCTGAAGGCCGAAGGGTATTTCCCTTTATGTCAATTAAAGACAATTTAATGATGGGCGCATTTAGTCGTAAAGATAAGGTCGGTATTGCCCAGACACTTGAAATGGTCCTGGGCCGTTTCCCAAGGCTCAAAGAAAGGTACGCTCAAAGTGCAGGTACACTCAGTGGCGGTGAGCAGCAGATGTTGGTTATTGGTCGTGCACTTATGGCAAAACCTAGGCTACTTTTAATGGATGAGCCATCATTAGGGATTGCACCTAGATTGGTGCAGAACATAGCTCAATCAATTGTTGACATAAACCGTGATGAAAAAGTATCGGTGCTACTGGTAGAACAAAATTCACGTATGGCTTTGCGTATATCCCATCGTGCTTATGCCATGGCCACAGGTTCCGTGGCGCTTAGTGGTTTGTCTAAGGACTTACTAGAGGATGATCGTATTAAATCTCTCTATTTAGGTGGAGAAGTTTCGTGAACAAAAAAAATATTAGAATATTGTTAATCAATCCAAATACAACATCATCTATGACCGATAAGATTGGTGAAGCTGCTCGACAAGTGGCGGCCCCCGATGTCGATATTGTGGCCCGCAATCCTAAAACTGGTCCTGCCTCTATCCAAGGACCAGAAGATGGGCTTTTGGCATTGCCGGGGATGTTGGAAGAAGTGGTTAAAGGGCGTGATGATGGTTTTGACGCCATCATTTTGGCTTGCTTTGATGATACGGGTCTTGCAGAGGCGCGCAGACTGAGTGGTGTGCCCACCATTGGCATAGGGGAGGCTGCCTTTCATGCAGCAATGCTGCTGGGTGCTAAGTTTTCTGTGGTTACCACACTTGCCATATCTGTGCCCGTGATTGAAGAAAACCTTAGGGATTATGGGCTAGAGTCTGCCTGTCTTAAGGTAAGGGCTAGTGAAGTTGAGGTGTTGGACTTGGAAATTGATGGTAGCAGTGCCAGAGATAAAATCTCTAATGAAATGGCATGTTCCTTGCTTGAAGAACAACCGGGTGCTGTAGTGCTTGGCTGTGCGGGTATGGCAGATCTGGCTAAACAGTTATCGCAAATCCATAATGTCCCCGTGATTGATGGCGTGGCCTCTGCTGTAGGGCTTGCTTCTGGGCTGGTTAGGTTAAGGCGTTAAGTTGATACATCATGACCATCATTGATACCTATCTAAGTTAAGCTATGACCTATGGGTATCCCCATTGTTAGCTAATGACATTAGCTGATAGCCTCTTATCAGTAGTGTTGAAATTCTCTACTATTTTGACCACGAGGTTCTCCAGAGTCTCGTAGGTCAATCTTTTCTATCACCTCATCGGCGTAGCACCAGTTTCCCGCCGTATCACCTGTCCATTCTCTAGCATGTTAACGGCCATCAAAGACTCCCGTGACCCATCGGGAAACCTCATCACCGAGTGTTCCACCATAATATCGTCATTTTCGTAAATACAGCGTTGCATACGTTCATCAAAGCTGGGGTCTAACCAAAAGCGTGACATCCTCTCCATGAACTCAGCCTTTCTTACGCTGGCGCCAGTTGAATGGCTAATAAACTCACAATCATCATGATGCAAAGACATCAACGCCTCCATATCTTGGTCTTCATGAGCTTTCTTTATGCCTTTAAATATGCTCATAACGTACTCCTTATGTTAACGATAGTGCTTATTAGCCAGTATACATCTGGTGCTGGATGTTTCTATCAATTCATCAGCGAAGCGCCACTTTCCGTACGTATCACCTGTCCATTCTCAAGCATATTAACCGCA